>OBJJ01000061.1_pt1 | contig 34279 bp, 35 predicted proteins | sample 1481611 | NCBI WGS metagenome assembly OBJJ01 (sample SAMN02044696, study PRJEB22538) | human gut metagenome
TATGATGAATAAGAGAGTCCCGAAACATCTCATAACACCGCTCTCCGTATGCCGTCTTGATCAATTGCATGATGAAGTTACCGTATGTGATATAGCTATAGTCAAAACTTATTTCTTCGGGTAACCCTTTTGCTATCGTCGTCAGCCCCATCTCTCATTCCTCCATTTCGTCCGGGTCAATATATTCCACGCCCAGCTCCGCCAGCCTCGGATCGTCCTCATCATCCAATAGCGCGGGCTCGTATCCGTCTGCAGGCTTGATTTTGACGCACCGGATATCTGTGTAGTCCGTGTATTCAAAGTAGCTATAATAGCGGTAAAACCTAGCTTTTGCCTTGCCGCGTGTGGACTCGATCACGTAGCTACCCCATTCGCGATCCTCGCCGCTCACAAACCAGAGGTACACGATTACCCCTCCTTCACTCCACGCCATTTAAAATATTTTCCGAAGCAACCCTTCGTATCTCCAGGATGTTCTATTTTCCACCGGCAATTATTCTCATCGGCATATGTACAGTAGCGGCATGGGAATCGCTCACCATCCTCCCACCAATCCATCGTAAATTGTCTCATATCATTCGCCGCCGCGTCCCGCTCCCGCTTTACCTGTTCCAGTTCAGCCTCCAGCTTTGCGATCCGATCCGCTTGACTCTGCTCGTGCTGGACAAGTTCAACGTCAGCATAGTTCGGACACCCCCAGCAATCCCAGTTAGGGTATCTTTCCCGACAGCCCTTACATATGGCTCTCAATTCTTCTTCCGTCATTTCCGATCGTCCTTTCCCGCCTCCTGGGCATTGTGCCAATACTCCGACACCTTGCTGCCTACTATAATAGGGCGGCACCATTCTCTTTGAAATGCTCTCCATACTTCATCAACCTTTCCGTCTTTGTCTCGATACAGCATGGCATAAGGCACAAACCCCGCTTTGATCGTTTGCATAAGGCGGGTTTCCGCCGCCTCAAATGTATCTCCTCTATAACCGATCAGCACATAACAACACATAGCATGGCTTGCAACTGTAAAACCAGCGGCGCGGAATATTTTCCCCGCTTCAATAAGCGGTTCTAGATCATCTGGCGTATCGTAAGCACAGTAGAAACGCTTAGTTTTTGCCTCTCGCATAAGCTCCGCCTGCCACGGCTTAAGTATTTTAGCCTCTATCCCGCCTGTCCATATTGGACGTTCCGACTGCCGCTTAAGCATATCGACCACAGCTCGAAAATGCCCCTCCGATGTTGCCAGAATGTTATCGTCCAAAATATTGTATCCGTCTGTGATCGGCAGCTCTTTAATTGTTCCGTGTGCCGCCTGTTGTACGCTGCAAAACCAACAATGATTAGGACAGCCGCGGCTTGTAAAGGTATACCCAGATCGGATATACAATCCCGGTACAAAATCACCCATCCGGTCCCCAAACGCTGGACCCCCCACCTTTACCGGAACTCCCAGCTTTCTCCAGGATTTTTCAAGCAACTCTGCTTTAGGAATATCATAAGTCCATGTGACGCTGATATGTACCTCATCAATCCCTCCCCCTGTCTCCCTGATGTCGCGGGGCAGAGGCCCTATAAAAGCATACTCATCCTCTGGCGTCGCTTTTGTCTTTCGCGGAAATACCCGCGCTATCCTTTTCTCTTCTAGTTTCATCTTTTCCTCCATTTCTGGAGGATACCGGTACCCTCTGCTTCTCATCCCCGGTTAGCTACGCCGGGGTTATGTCAATTTCCTATCTTCTGCTTTAACCTTTCGGCAGTCCTCGTAATGCCTGCACTCGAACGATTCACAGGACAGCCTCCGCCCCCCCTCTGGAGGGATGACCTTAAGCCAATAGCAATCCTCCTGCTTTGTACAGTTCTCGCAATAGTCCCTCCGCCGGCAGCGGCTACACGTTGTCAACATTACGTTCCCTCCCGTCAAACAGTCGTATCATCCTTTTGCAATGTTCACACCCGCATTTTTCCAGATTCAACAACTCGGAGGCCATATAGTTGCGCCGTTCTGCCATTTGCCTATATAGCTCCTGATCGTATGCGGCGTTTCTGTATGCGGTCAGGAGCGATTTCTTTTCCCGCGCCACTTCCTCTTTCGTTGTCAGATCGTTTACATAAGCAATGTAGAGATACCGCATTCCGATATACAGCACTGCGTCGCACATCGGATGTTTCGGAGGATCGCTGTATCCGCTTTTTGCGTCGTTCACAGCTTTGCGTTCAATATTCGCCGTCCAAGTTAATAGTTCTTGCTCGGTCATAGTTTCCTCCCATGTGGGACGCGTGGGACGCTGTGGTACATCTTGTCCCACAACTAAAAGTGAGCATTCATGCGGGTTAACGGATCATTTTTCCACCTTGTGGGACTGTGGGACATATTTTCGAAATTCCTATATAGAGCTGTGTATATACCCCTTATGGTTATATATACATAATATAATAGGGGTGTATATACCGTCCCACATGTCCCACAGTCCCACACACTAGTATTCATGCGGGTTTGCGGGATTTTTCATGTCCCACATTGTCCCACAAATGCCCCACAAACCATCATAAAATCTGAAAATCTGGTTCTTCTTCCTCTAGTGGGACTATCCGCATGACGACGCATTCCGTTAAAACGCCATTGATTCGTTTGCCTCTTGTGTTGTTTCTGCCTCTGGTTTGAATTAGTCCTTTTTGCTTCATATGGCTAAGCAAAGCGGCGCTGGAAAATCCCGCGTCCTCCGTGGCCTTCCGGAAAACTGAATAGATAATATACGCCCAATCCCCTTCGATCAATCCGTAAGTATCCCCGTTTTCTACATCTGGCTGCAACCGGGTGGAATTCTGCGCCACCCAGTCGCACATATACCGGTATCCTCGCTCTCCAGCGGATACCGCTGCCTTGGACTGCAAGAATTCCGCTATTTGAGGCACCGTGAGAAAATTCTCGTCCTGAAAAATCCATAAAGAGGAAAACACGTCCGCCGTCACGATCGCGGCGGCGGCCATCGCCTGCTTCTCCGTTGTGTCGCTCTCTGACAGCAAGCGGAACACCCCATGATACATTTTAGCCACCTCGGCCATATGCTGTTCTTGGGAAAGGATTTTTACAAAGGTACGTCCTGCAAATCCGTAATGCTTTTTTAAGGCTGCGGAAATCCGCATCCCGTCCTCGATCACCTTTTCATCTGCCCGGCACTCAATATCGATCACTCGGTTTACCGCGCCCGCCCCATCGCTGAGGTTGGTCAGAGGAGATTCCCCGGTTGTTAAAATGCAGTTCCCCCACGTAGGGGTGCGGTCCACGCCGCCGGATTTATTCCCTCTGGTGCGGCCCACTCCTTGAGCTAGAGCGTATACGTTGAACTGGCTCTTTCCCCGGCCGTCCCGAGCAAGCTGTAGTTCATCAATAAGGAACGGGATGGAATTGAGGAATGCCGCCATCTTTTCCTGCCCCACCATCGTGCTGTTAAACGTCTGAATATACCGGCCTATCTGCGGATCTCCCCACACGCTGGCCGCCAGCATAAGCGCCACGGTTTTGCCGGTGCCGCTATCTACGCCCCATAAATGGACGAAAAACGGAAGCAGGCCAAGGGGCTGGATCAAAACCGAAGCAAAAGCTGCCGAAAGCATAATCCGCGCTGTAACGCTCATGTTGCGGCATTCTCGAGCGGTTTTCTGCCATTCATCAAAACTTCCATGCGACGAAATGGCCTGAAACATCGTCCGATAGTTAGCGTCCCCATCAAATATGAGACCGTCCACATATGGGGAAAAACCTTCCCCTTCGATATGGCCTAGCCGCCCCACGCTTTTTCGCTCGGGAATCCGGTCGTAGTTCAAATTTTCCACATCGCTGATATACTGCACCAGCGACCGGGCGTTTTCGCTGTTCACCGCGACGCCCATATCCGCCAGAGACACGATACTATTGGCAGAAGCCAACGTGCGTTTATCCGCAATGACATCCCGCCATTTTTTCCCTTTTGAATAGGAGATTTTCAGCTTTTCCACCCCGGTATCGATGTTCACCAGCCGTTCCACCGGCAAGATGGGGTGGCAGCAGGCTACCTCCTCCTTGGACCCGTTCCAGCGCATAACGCCGCGTTCGTCGCAGTTCCAAGTACCAGCGTCTAGCTCGATGGGTTGTCCCTCAAATTGCGTCATATTACAAATGTAAATATCCGTTACCGTGCGTTTTAAGGATAGCGTATATTTGCTATACAGCGTTTTAAAATTCCGTATTCCAACCTTAGCCGCCTTGGCGCACATAATAGCTAACTGTCGGTCGTGCCGGAACGGATCGTCCTTACAGCGATAAACCAGCTCATAAGGCAGGGTGGTGTTGAGAAAATCGTCCTGGCTAAATTCCAGATCCCGTATATCTTGAAATTCCGCATCTGCCGGTAGGCTGCTCTGCACAGCCTGCTCCTGATTCATCCGCTTTCGCCCCTCTCCAGCCGAGCTCGTAGCCAATAATATAAAATGCCCGCAATCAATCTCGCGCTATCCTCCTCCCGGCTGAACATAACGGTGATGTTATATTTGGCCTGCCAACTTAGAATTGCCGCGGCTAAAGCGTTCGGTGCAATATGGCTTCGATAATTCCCGCTGAATATATCCACCCATGAAGCGTTTTCGATCAGCAAAAACACCTTAACGCCGGTTGCCTTGGCTCTGATGAATTCCGCTTCGAACCGTCGCCTATCCGCCGTAAAATTTCCAGCGATTTCGTCTAGATTAGCCTTGCGTTCGATCACCACTTCATCCGATAAAATCACGGGTTTCCCGTCCAGGTCGGGAATTTTGCAGGTATAGTCCCCATAATCCAGCTTGCCGCGCTCGTTGGTATAGTGCAGCTTCGTCAGCCCGGATTCAATGTGAGACCATACCTGCTCCCGGGTATCCACCACCACCGTCATGGATTTCAGCAGCGTTTCTATTTCCTTTTGCGTATACTGCCGTTTCATGGCACACCTCAGAAGGGTAAGCCGTCGTCAGGTTCCCCGTTTTCGTCCAGGAATGTAATCTCCTGCCGTTCCGGTTTTTTCCCCTCCCAAGGCGGAAGGTTTTTCTGCTTATCCGGCTTTATCAGCCCTTTTACTCTAAGATATCCATCCTCGTTTTCTATCAGCTTGGCTGCCCCAATGGCGCCGATCCATCCCAGTACGTTTTTATCTCCCGATTCAATGCCAAAGCAATCGTACAGCTCCGTCATATTGCGATTGAAATATTCATTTTTGACTATGTAATGGTTTATAATAATTTTGGTTCCGTTTGGCCGCAAATGGATCACCAGCATGGGGTTCCCGCTGGATTTGCTGACCGTCTCCTCTACGTCCGTAATCTCCACGCGATAATCCCCCGGTTCCAGCCTCGGCGCCTCTTCACGTACAAAATCATCAAAAATACCCATGATTATTTATCCTCCTTAATTTGTTCTCCAATTATCGATATACACCTGTGCCAATCCGGCGGTTTCTAGATAGGCCATAAACTGTCGGATTATCCCGTCCGGCGGCGGTGTATCCTCCCGCCGGTACTCCTCCAGATATACCGCCTTACCATCCGCAATGATATAAACAAACTTCCGCGCTTCGGGAACACACTCAAAATATATGGGGTGCTGGGGGCTTCCTACGTATTTGCCCGACTGATAGGATCGGCTGAATTTGGTATCATAAATAACCCCTGCTTTCAATGCGTCCAGCCGTCCATAAAGCAGGAAGGGCACGCCGTCAATCCGTTTATCCTGGTAAGCCGTTACCTGAAATTGCGCGCCTCGCAAAATTTCGGCGGTTTCCCTCACGACCATCTCCCATTCATGACCCGGATCCGGATTTACGCCGTCACAACAAGCTGTCACCATGTTTTCAAACTGGATTCCGTCCCTCATAGCTTTGCTTTGCGGCGCTGGCTCCCTTTTCAAAGCCCGCACAAAATCTTCCCGGGCCTTTTCCGAATCGTAGGCGGTGTATTGGTACAGCCAGGATGACAACAAGGACTGTGTCAGCAGCAGTTTACTCCGCCGATACATAGGCCCCCGCTCCTTTATCCCATTTCAGGCCCAGCTCTTTGATTCGCGCGGACAGCATGGCGCGAATCTCCTTCTCACTTGTGAGAGCGTGAGAAAGCTGTTTGATATGTGGTCCTGCCGCTTGTGCCGTCTCTGCGTCTACCACGCCAGCTACAATCGCTCGGCCCGCCTCTATTGCGGCCAGATATGCCGGTTCCTCCGCCTTGTAAGCCGCCGCTTCCTCCGCGATGTTTTCCCGCGCCTGGGTGAACAGACGAGTCAAGATGTCATTCTTTCCTCCATCGTCCAGGCTAGGTATTTCCACCAATCCCCGAATTCCAAAGCAGCGTTTTGCGAAATAATGCTCATCCGGGCCAAACCCCATATACCGCTTTTCTTCGATGATTTGTAGCTGGCACCCCAAGTCGCACGGCTGCCACACGATGTTTCGCGCCGCTCCCTCGCACATCAGACGCTGCTTAACAACATCGCCGTCTTTTTCTTCCACCGTGTGAAATATATAAATGATGTTTTTATCCATTGTGTATTGCAGCATATTGGTAAATCGGGTAAATTCGTTTTTTACTGCTCCAAATCCTTTCAGGGATATAGCCCCGTTCTTCTGACGGTTCAGGCTTGGATTATCCCGCATGGCCCAATCCTGCAAATAAGTCACGAGACTACCGCCGGTATCAATTACAATGGTTTCCGCGCGTTTTACCGCGTCCGACTGGATATCCTGCAGCAGCTCCTCATAATTGTCACATACGATCGTTGTTCTCCTGTGCATAGCCTTAATTCTGCTTACGCCCTTGTCCAGGTCTACGAGAATCGGGCTGGGGGCCGACATGGCGAGAGTCGTTTTTCCACTTCCGGGCGCCCCTGCAATGATCATTGAAAATTTCTTCCCGCTAAAATCCATTTGATCAGGCTCTAAAATTGCCATTTCTATTTCCTCCTATTCTTATACCTGCTTCCATCACGATACTGCCTTCCCGGTTACAATCGTTAGGCTTGGCCTTGCGCTTGATCCGTCAAATTCCGTCTCGGCCAATATCTCCGCCGCTTCGAAATAATCGGATAGGTGTGCGTCTATTTTGGCGCTCCATGCGTCGCTGGACAGCTCCATATCCTGGTCCACATAAATGTTAATATGGGCGTCCGGCGGGAGCTTGGTCGCTACTTCGAGCAGTTCCCCTACCAGCACTTGACGCGCCTCCCTCCCTGGTGTATACTGTAAACGGTATGTTTTTCCCTGTTGCCGTCCTCGCTGTTGCACCAGCGCGGGCGGCTTTTATTTTTGCCCACACCCACCCGCCTACCATCATCACGCAGCCTATCACCGCTCTGGCCACTATGTACCGGCCCGTGTTACAGTAAGCGTCTCCTTCCGCGCCCAGTACAATCACAAATCCTATTATGACGATAAGCGCGGGCAGCTTTGACTTCATTCTCTTTCACGTCCTTTCTCTACGCTTCCCGGATGGGCCGGATTTTCCCGTATTCCTCGGCCGGGGCTTTTTCTTTGGCCTGCATGGCGGCGGTTAGGTACTCCGGTACTCGGTCAACGTCGATATACAGCTTATTCCCGGAATGAACAGTAGGAATGTATCCTTGCTTTATAAGGCGGTGCATGATCTTTTCTGACAGCGGCGTGTCCGGGTCCTCCTCCCGCAGCAGAGCTACCGCCTTGGGCACAGTTCGTAACCTCATTTTTTCACCTCCCTGTTGACAATCTCTTCCATAGCCTATATGATGTTTTTATAGACTTTGAAAAGACTTGATAGTATGAACAACAAAGCGCATATTGGATTTCGCATTGACCATGAACTGTTGGAGAAATTCCGCTATATCTGCGGGTATGAGGGCCGCAGCATGGTGGGGCAGATGGTATACATGATCCGCCGCTTGGTGTTGGATTTCGAGAAGCAGCATGGGGAGATTCGTTTCGAGAAATGACTTAGGCTATTTTGTGAATTGCTTTCACCCTCTCTTTGTGGTAATATTGAGGCGGAGAGGAGGTGATGAAATGAAAAGATACTATGCTAATCTTCTCGGTGAATGGACAGATATAACCGAAGACGGAACAGTAGAAGACGGCAAGTCACCGAGCATATATTTTGAGGAAATGCTCACGTTCCAAGACGGAAGCACTGTTGCAGAGTGCTTTAAGTACGGTTACATCAATGTTCAGTACAGTGGAAAGAATTATCGCATTCACCCGTCGTGTATCCAAATCGTCACGTCAGACGATTCAGATGATTTCATAGTTCAAGTTTAAGCAACCTCTCCACCGCCTCGGAATTGTCGAGATTTACCTTCGCCCTTTCCGAGGCGAATGCTTTTTCTACGGCTTCACGCACCTTGCACCATTCGCTGTATTTGAGTCCAACCACAGCAAGCGCAATTATTTTCATCTGTTCGTTCATATTCTCACCTCCCTCCCGCTCTCCCGAGCGGGTTTTTCTTATGTGGCTTTCTATCGAATTTGGGCCATGGGATTTGCACATTATGTGAATTGTATTCACTTGTCGATTGTGGTAGAATTGAGGCGAAATGGGTTGATAGTGTGGATATAGTATCCATGATAATGGTTTTTATTATGGCTCTCATGCTGTCTTTTTCCGTTTTGTTCGCTTGCGCATTTTCTTTCCCGCTGGCCATAATAGTGTTTTTCTTTAAGAGGTCTGACAGATCTGATAATATAATCGAATAATACATCCGAATTGCGTTGGCAGCTTCTGCTTTTCTTTCTCCAATTCTCGCTATCGTTCTGATAAAGTTCGACCTGTTTTAACAAATAATAGTTGGTGGTGATAGTCGGTGTTTGGCCTTACTGTAAAGGAACGCTTACTTAACGGGATTTGCTCATCGTGCGCAAACAACATTGAAATGTACAAAATCGAAGTTTATGAATACTGTAAAAAATACGTGGATTCTGAACCTCCAGAAGACGAAATATTGGAGATAAGAAAACGCTATCTCAATTCCGTTCTAAACGAAGTATTTGAACTCGTGGGCGCTTCATCTTCAAATATCTCCAGTAGGCTGAGTCTTGTTCTAATGTCACCGGAGATGAGCGGATACCCTTCCTCCAATTTTGAAAACGGTGTAATGGCAGGAGCTGTGTACGCTTTCTGCTATTGGGCGATCAAAAATAAACAGGCCGATATCGCTGATTGTTTCGCTCTGAATCATTTGCAAGATAAGATTATGAATGACGCTTTAGTGGAAGTGTCGGAACAGTTCGAGTAACCCACTCTCCCCGCCCGCTCAAGTGAGTGGGTTTTCTTTATGCTGGTTTTTGCTCCTGGCTGTCGGCGACAAATTGCATTGGGTCAATTCCAATTGCCGAACATATTTTTATATATTCTTCCGCACGCAATTTTCGTCTTCCGCCTTCTCCTAAACTAGAGTAAATAGCAGTTTTCCCAATCCCGGTCCTCCTGATAATACTGAATAAAGTTATGCCCTGCGACTTTATATATTGAGAAAGTTTTTCTTCTACCATATTGTATCACCTCCTCGCCTGGTTTCTGCGTATCGCGGAATCTGCTATTATAATATCCTGCTTTTCGCAGAATGTCAAGTGGTTTTTAAAAATTTTTTCTACAATTCGCAGAAATTTTGCTTGACATTGCATAACGGATAGTTTATGATAAAATTCGTAAAAGAGGTGACTTGAAAAAATGGCTATTGGAGAATTACTAAAAAGCTATAGAAAGGTTTCTGGTTTTAGCGTTAAAGAAACCGTTCAAAAGCTCAGTGAACGCGGGATAGATGTTTCTGAAAAAACGCTTTATAGTTGGGAAAGCGGGCACCGCCAGCCGGACGCTGATACTTTTATTACACTTTGCTTGATCTATGGGGTTACTTCTATACCAAACGCCGAAAAAGCCCCCGATTCGGCAAAAAGCGAATCGGAGGCCGCTCTTATGGATCGCGTACAAATGCTCGCTAAAACTTTTGAGGACTGTGGTTATATCCCCGAAAGCGGCGATCTGACAGACGATCAACTAAGATTTTGTATGGGGTTGGTTGATTTCCTGGACACGTATTTTGGGAATTGAGCTGCAAAGTATATTGGTAATTAGCATTGGATTTCTTTTTGTGCCTATGTATGTCGCAAGTTTTATCAAATTTTTTCGGCTTTCCAGCGTATCTCCTTTCCTGATTTCTTGGCCTGTCCTATTTTCATCCCGCACGATACGCCCATCCTCTCCGCTTAGTAGTTTTACCATCTTCTCAAAGTAGAACATCTGTTCGTTTGCATTATACCACCTGCCCCTCCTCAATGCAACCCCTAATATTGTCTATTCCTCCATATCCTTCCATTAGGGCAGTACGGTAATTCCACATATTCTGACAAGGGAACATTTACCATTCGTTTCTATTACAGAGCATTTGCTTTTTTATCGAAATATTGCCACATATAAAAAACCGCCCTCCGGTGCGCCAACACCAGAGAGCGGACTACCGGGCCGAATGGCACACGATAGGCTAACAAAGCGCCTATATTGTACCAGAAAGCCCGGTAAATATCAAGTACCGGGCATTTTTGCGCCCGAAAATAGGAGGCTGGTACAATGGCAACAGTGCAGCGCCGGGGAGATACCTACCGTATCACCGCTTCGGCAGGGTATGACACAGAGGGGCGGCAGATACGAAAAAGCATGACCTGGAGGCCCGCTCCCGGTATGACCGAACGGCAGATTGCCAAAGAGCTGGAGCGGCAAAAGGTGTTGTTTGACGAGCAGGTGAAGGGCGGATATTATAGCGGAAACATCAAATTCCAGGATTTCACGGAACAGTGGTTCCGGGACTACGCAAAGGATAATCTGCGCACCCGCACCATAACGGAATACCGCAAGCTGACAAAGCGACTATATACCGCCCTTGGCCATATACGCCTGGATAAGCTCAAGCCCCGACACCTTGTGGAATTTTACCGCCTGCTTGCCGAACCGGGCCAGAATAAGCGCACAGGCGGCGGCTTGGCTCCTAAATCCATCTTACATTATCACACCATGATTTCATCCGTTTTGGACAGAGCGGTCAAATGGGGAATGATACCGGAAAGCCCATGCAAGAAGGTTGATCCGCCCAAGGTCCCGAAACATCAAATCGAATGTCTCGACGATATGCAGGCCGCCGCCTTTCTGGCAGGAATGGAAGCGGCGCCACTGGAAGATAAGGCGCTGTTTACCTTGGCATTATATACCGGTATGAGGCGCGGGGAGCTGCTGGGGCTGGAATGGCCGGACGTTGACTTTGACACCGGCGTTATTTCCATCCGGCGGACTTCCCAATATGGCGGGAAGGAGCTGGGCACCTATACCGACGGCACGAAAACCGAACAATCCCGACGGAGTATCCGCGTCACACAGCACGTTATTGATCTGCTGAAATCCTATAAAGCCGATCAAGCGGCGCGGCGGCTTCTCCTCGGGGACGCATGGGCGGCGGAGTGGACCGAACATCCCCGACTATTCACCAACCAGGACGGGCGGCCCATGTCCCCGAGTACGCCGCTGAACCGCTTGCGGCGTTATCTGGACAAGCTGGGCCTGCCCCCGGTATCCCTCCACAGCCTCCGACATACAAACGCCACCCTGCTCATACAACAAGGGGTAAGTGTCCGGGCGGTATCCGGGCGGCTCGGACACAGTCAGACCAGCACCACCATGAACATCTATGCGCACCAGCTCCAGAGCGCCGACGCGGCGGCGGCGGAAGCTCTCGACCTTGCGTTGAATGGGGGAGGGGAGAGCAAGAAGCAAGCCTAATTTTGGTGTTTATTTGGTGTTTATCGTCCCGGATGGCGGAGGCCCACGGGGGCGCAAGCGGGCGGATGGTCGGCGTGCGAACGCTTGAAAAATCTCGGTTTTTCCAGCAATGGCGCGGCTTGGCGTGTGTCCGGGCTATTTCGACTCCTGTCACTCGGACCATCAAAAACCCCCTGGGAGTGGCTTAAATGCTCACTTCCGGGGGGTTCGTTTTTTCTTTTTCTACCGTTTGGTGTTTATTTGGTGTTTATTCAAAACGTAATCAAATATAGAGCTTAAAAGGAAAATCATTCATACGCACCCATAACAAACCCAGCGAATAACCACGCCCATTCATCCTTGTTCACTTGGCGAATCTTTCTATGGTTCTGCCGTAGCCAAGCCCATGCCTGCGCCTCTGATTGGGGGCGTATCATTCGGACGGGTTTCCCTTCGATGGATAGCCAGCAATCCGGGCCGCCGGTAATATAGAGCATATACCGCCGCCCCCTGTGCATAAGGCTATGGATCAAATAACGCGAATCGTCAAGGGCGCGCCCGTTATCATAATAGGCCACCAAGTTATATTGTTCGGGGTCATATACCCGTGGATCATATAGGTTGCTTAAGCAGTCCAAATCAATCATAAATTCACCCCACTATAGCATACCAGATCGATAGGCGACAGCGGGGAGGTAATGTTTACCAATACGTGGTGCTTCATCACAGGGCTTACATGAACGGCCGGATGGGATTCCCCGCCCGGCTGTGTTACTTTTTTACCTTCCGGTTCCTCTCATCAGGAACTATTTTCCATTGCATATCCCCCTACGTGCGGCATATAATAAGAACAGATGTTCTTTTTGAGAGAGGGATATGGCCATGCGCACGATTTTACACTGCGACTGCAACAATTTTTACGCCAGCGTAGAATGCTTGTACCATCCAGAGCTCCGGGGGAAACCGGTTGCCGTCTGCGGGGATCAGGAAGCACGGCATGGCATTGTCCTCGCCAAAAATTATGCCGCCAAACGCTACGGAATCAAAACCGGGAATCCTATCTGGATGGCGCGACAGCTATGCCCCGATATTGTCATTGTACCGCCGCATTATGATCTGTATATGCACCACTCCGAGCTGGCCCGCAGGATATATGCGGACTATACCGATCAGGTAGAACCCTTCGGCCTAGATGAATGCTGGCTGGACGTTACCGGCTCTGCCGATCTGTATGGAGACGGGCGACAGATTGCCGATGAGCTGCGCCGCCGGATTCGGGAGGAACTGGGGATCACCATTTCGGTAGGAGTCTCCTTCAACAAGGTGTTCGCCAAACTGGGCAGTGATATGCGCAAGCCGGACGCCACCACGGTGATACCGGCGGACGGCTGGAAGGACATTGTCTGGCCCTTGGTGGTGTCCGATCTCTTGTATGCGGGACCTGCCACCACCAAACTGCTGCGTCGATATGGTATCCGCACCATTGGCGATCTGGCCCGGGCGGATCCCTATTCTATCAAATCCAGGCTGGGGAAATGCGGCGTAATCCTGCAAGCGTATGCCCAGGGACTGGACCGCTCGGCGGTATCCCCGGCGGGCAGCGTCCCGGTTGTCAAGTCCATCGGGAACAGCACCACCATGCCCCGAGACATGGAGGACGGAGACGGCCTGCGGATAATCTTGTATATCCTTTGCGAAAGCGTGGCCGAGCGGCTTCGGGCGCAAGGGCTGCGGTGCTCCACTGTGCAGGTATCCCTGCGCGATACGGATCTGGCCTGGTGCGAACGGCAAACCAGGTTGTCAGCGCCCACCTGCACCAGCCAGAACATATATGACGCCGCATACCGCTTATATTTGGAAAATGTGGACGGGCCGCTGCGGTCCATCGGGGTGCGGGCTTCCCAATTGGATCATTGGGGCCATATCCAAACTCTTCTGCTGGAGGACGCGGCCAGGACGCAACGGATGGAGAAGCTGGACCATACCGTGGATGATATCCGGCGGCGATATGGGCATGATAGTATCCGTAGGGGAATCATGCTCACCGACCCGTCTCTCGCGGCACTGAACCCGCAAACGGATCATCCCGCCATGCCCGCCGGCGTTATCCGTTAGGAGGCGCAAGTTATATGCCTAAAAAATATGTAGAGGTGGGCGCCGTTCACCGGACAGACGGGCAAATTCTGCCTGTGCTGCTGTGGTGGGAGGACGGCCGCTCTTATCAAATCGACCGGGTATTGGATATCAGACGGGCCGCCAGCCTCAAGGCCGGCGGCGTGGGGCGCCGTTACACCTGCCGGATATGCGGCAAAGAGCGATATCTATGGCTTGAGGACGACGGAAAATGGTTTGTGGAAAGCAAGGAGGAACAGCCGTGTGCGGACGATACACCCTAATGACGGACGAGAATTATAAGGACATATTGGACATTATCCAGGAAGTGGAAAATAACACTGGAAAATCCGTTGAAAAAACCGGCGAAATATATCCCACCAACACTGCACCGGTGCTGATTAACCGAAACGGGCGACGGTTTGCAGACCTTTTCCGATGGGGATTCCCCAACTTTTATAATAAAGGTGTCATAATCAATGCCCGGGCTGAAACAGCACCGGAAAAACCGATGTTCCGTCCCTGCTTTATGGATCATCGCTGCGTGATCCCCGCCGCCGGATTTTTTGAATGGGATCCCAGCAAACGTAAAGTCCAGTTCTATCGGCCCGACCGCGCACTGTATATGGCGGGGATTTTCCGAGTATACAACGATATCCCGTGCTATGTAATTCTCACCACAGCAGCCAATTCCTCGGTATCGGATATTCACAGCCGTATGCCGCTGCTTTTGGATCCAGATCAAATTGAACCGTGGCTGCAGAATAGGGAAGCGGCGCTGACGATTCTTCAAGGGGTTCCCCATGTACTGCAACGTATGTATGCATAGGATGTCTGGTCACTCAAAAGGGCGGCCGAATTTATATTATATTGAAAAAGGGGCCCACCGGCAAACAACCGGCAGGCCCCCGTTATATTTTCCTCGTGTCCGGGGCTATTTGATCCCCTGTGTTTCGGCACATCCCGGATACTGGGAGGTCTAATACACAGGCGATGTTAAGCGAAAAAATAGAGCCATCCGAAGTACCAGTTCGGATGACCCTATTCTTGAAAAAAGCAGCAGTCGGCTAAACCGTCCTACTAGCTGGTATCAAATTCTAGTATAACCGATTTGTCTGATTTTTTCAACCCTGTTCCTTTTTCCCCTGTGTCAGCTTACCAATGAAATCGCTGATATAGTTGGCGCCGCGGCTGGCGAAAATTCCGGTCAGCAGTACCCCAATCCAGGGATATACCAGCTCCACGCCGATGGCCGCGTACAAATCCGCCCCGGCCGCAAAGCAGAGCAGCACCGACACGATCACCGCCCCGATCTGCGTCACCGCCGTTTTCGCCTGTCTCTCCACAATGGCCTTTCCCACGCTCTTGCCATACTCCACCAGTCCCTCCGCCGTCACCGCCAGCATGAGGATCAATGCCATGTTTTCCATTTATGTTCTCCCTTCATTTGATAGGCAGCTCCCGGATGTCGGCCATAATACCGTTGATGAAGCCATTTCCGCCCAGCTTGTGGTAGCTCTCGTACATGGCCTCGATACAGTCCAGGGAATACTTGCCGATACACCCTTTGTCGGTGAAATAGTCATGGGCCTGTACGATCTGATACCGCAGGGAATCCCGCTGGCCGTCCTTGAGGGCCGCGTTGGATACCTTCATCTCGTTCAGCCTCTTGGACACATACCGGCAGAATCCGCCCACAACACCCGTCAGCGCAGCCACCAGCAGGGGCGTGATGATCTGACTCCACGTGATCCCCATCCCTTACCCCACCTTCTCCAGGTCCTTGAGATAAGCGGTGCCGGTGTAAGCGCCGGAAGCGTTGCCGATCCGGGCCTCCGTGTCGTCTTTGACGATCTCCAGTACCGTGAAGGTGGTCTTGCCGTCCTGCGCCCAGGAAGGGATTCCCTTGTTGCCCGAGCCGGTGCCCCACTGGGTCACGCCGCTTTTGAACACCACCTTGTCGCCAGCCTTGATGGCAACAGGCTCCGGCTTGACCTCCGGTTCCGGCTGCTCCTCCACTTCCACCGCATGGGCGTCGATCCACGCCACCAGCTCGTCCCTGTTGACTACCTTTCCCATGATTGTCACTTCTCCTTTCAGTTTCGCCCGGACTCTCGCCCGGAAGTCCTCCATCGTCATGCCGAACCGCCCCATCCAGTTCTCCGGATCCCCGTGGTTGGAGGCGTACCCCTGCGCGTGGGCCTCCTTGTGGCTGACTATGCTCTCCGCCGCCAAGCCATATTCCCGGCAAAGCTGCACACAGTAAGCCACCGCCGTTCCCATCACCTGATCGAAATAAGACGGGTCGGTCAGATCGTCCTCGCACATCTCGAACTGAATGTGCCCGGTGGGGTCGTAGTTGTAGCTTCCCCGGCTCCCCTTGCCCACGCCCCACGCCGCCATGGTATAGGGCAGGGTGTTCACCACCGTCACAAACCCCTCCTTGTCCAGTCCGATGGCTCCATGCACCAGCGTCGCCGCCTCCGGCCGGTTCCAGTGGTTGCCGTACCGGTTCACCCCCAGCCGTTCGGGACAGTCCACATACCGGCACAGGTGCGGATTGTTCGCCCCCGTGCTGTGCACCACGATCCCCACCGGCTTCATCGGCGTTCCCTTCCGGTAGCAGGGATTTTTTGTCTGATAACAGGTGATGATGTTCATATAATCTCCTCCGTTCCCTCCTGTGTATAAAAGTACTGCGTCCCGATGAATTCTATCTGCTGGAACTCCTTTTGATGATCGTACATATATTTATTCAGCGCCTCCAGCAGAAGACGAGCCATACAGGAGTATCCAACAGCGTTGTAGTGGCCGTGCCTTTGACTGGCGGCAATTATGCCGGATTTGTAATCATCCGCATAATCGTTAGCCAAATCGATACAAAAGCAATTATCAAAACGGCCCGCAATGGCCCTGACCGCGGCGTTGTACGGCTTTACACGCTCTGTTTCTATCGGGTTTGTAAGCAGGAAAAATTTCACCTTGGGACTGTGCTCTTTCAATGTCTGAATGATTCTTCCGTAATTGCCATAGTATGTGTCTGCGTTTTGCGTATAATCGGCGTCATTAATATCGCTTATGGCGCCTACCTCAACGTGCCTCCCATCAGCGATTTGATCGTTTTGCCCAAGCCCGATAATGTAGCATTTGCATTCATGACTGCCGTCCACCGCCTGCGCCGCATAATCGCTGGTCAGCCACGTTCTTGTGGTTAACCCGCCGCTCGAAAAATTGTAATAGGTGTTTCCGGTGGCTCTGGCCATATACTGTCCCCAGGAATACCGATACATGTCGTGATATGCAACCGATCCGGTTTCATTGGATACGCATTCGCCCGACGCCAAACTATCGCCAATACAGCCAACCGTATCAAACGCGTTGAACAATTCCATATCCTTGTAATTGACTCGATTTTCCGCCAATGAAAACCATTCGTGCCAGGAACCCCAATATGTTCTGACATAGAGGGTATTGCTATACGGTGTCATACACATTTGCATGGCAATATTATCGGTAGATCCATAGCCGGCGACGGTAACGACAACCCCTTGGAACGGGTATCTGGGACAATTCAGCAGCTCGTCCTCGTTTTTGGCAAACGCTATGTTGAAGACGGAATTAAACTCAGCCTCGTTCAAATCAGCTATCTCAATATTTGTCCCTATAGGCCGTACGGCGGTTTTGGCGTTGACGTTCAGGTTTTCCCATCTTCCCCAATTCTCCCATTTTGTCCGTAAATAGATATCGTTATATGGGGAGACAACTAGTTGGAACGCCGTTTCCCCGAACGTTTTGTCGGATGAAAAAGAAAACGTCGCTATTGTCCCTTGGAAGGGATAAAACGGGGCGTTTTGAATTTGTTCTCTCGTGGAATTAAACAATACGGAATAAATAGTATTTTGCTCCAAATCGTTCAGATCGGTCAGATTATCGGCATAATTATACTGCGTTATTTGGCGGCCATTGCCATGCATGGCGTTCTTTGACGATTGCGTACCGTTATACACCACCGGGAAATCGCCGCTTTGAGCATAATAGGTCAGGCGCATGGATACCGCATTGGGGGGGATATCAACGGGGACTAATTCCTGGTATGCATAGTCCCCTTGCATAAGCCCTTCAACGAAATTTCCGAACAAGTCGTAAAAGGCCAATCCCGACCAATCGTTAAACGTAACGGTCACTAATACTTTGTCGTAATTTGCCACGTCAATATGGGGGCTTGCATAATAATCCGGATTGTCGATATGCACTACGCCGCCGTGATCCCCATTTACATAATAGTTTTGTTCCCACGTCGATATTTCGCCGATATCGATAGCGCTTAGATTGCTTATCGGAGCGATACGGTCTGCCTGCGCGGTTATCTCATCATGGATTTCATTTAACGCCAGACCCACATCCCGGCAGTACTCCACGTCTACATTGCCCTGGTCTGCGTACACACGGCACACCGACGCGGGCGGCCGCACCACAGCCGGGTCGTGCTGCGTGATAACCGGTTGCGCCAGCCGGTAAATTATCGTCACCGGCTTTCCCGCCGCCTTTTGGGCCGCCAGCCAGGATTTCCAGGCGGAGAGGTCAGCGGCGTTATAAATGTTGTCGTAGATCAGCAGAAGCTGGCTGCTTCCATTGTTCACAGTAATCCCCTGCTCGCATAGCCATGTACTCTCTGGAGAAACCTTCTGATAATGCGTGCAGAATATGGCGGACGGCGTATACTGATTGGGAGGCGGTAACGCGTCCGCTAAATATAGAGCCATCCGTTTTTTGTCCGTCGTGCCTGAATTTTGCGCCGCCCAATCTTCCTCGCCCGTCAGCTCCAGCCGCTTCCACCACCGGGTTTCGATACCCGTCGCCGCGTCGTATTCGTCGTTGACTTCCCCGTCCCCGTACAGCGGATCCAGAGTGGGCAAAACGGCGGAATCCCCGTCATAAGGCTGGTAAGGCCGATTGGGCTCCAGCCCGAGGTAGGGGCAGAGCGCCCCGGAAACATTATCGCCAACCCCATACTGGAAGTATACCGACAGGATACCGCAGGGCAAAGGGATATCGCATTCGGACGCGTCGGCTGAGCTCCAGGATTGGACGCCGTCCTTGTCAACGATTTTGACGGTAACTCCCTTGGCGCTGTCCGACGATGTATAAACCGGCTTATCGATCCAAAAATACGGTTTATTGGCAGCGGGCAGCAGAAAAATATTGACTTGGGCCGTGGCCGTGCCGGTGGGATGGATGACCCCGTCCGCGTCCACCGTCCAGGTGACGCCGTTCAGGCTTCCCGGCTCCGCCCGGCCGCTGAGGATGTTCTTCCCGCAGGCCGTCGCCTTGGCGGGTGTGATCCCGGTCAGGGCATGGGGATTACCGGGGCTCTTGTCTCCCGTACCGGTTTCCCTGGTTTCGCCCTGAACCGCCAGCCGCCGCAGCACGCTGATCTCCGACACATCCGTCAGATCCGCCGGCATGCCCGACGCCTTCCCCGCCAGCGCCCCCGCATACCGCGCGTCCGCGTCCGACGTCACCAGCGACGCCGCCTGATTCGCCGCCTCTGCCGCTTCCTCCGCTGCTGCCGCCGCCTCGTTTGCCGCCGCCGTCGCTGATTCCGCCGCTGTGGCTGCTTCGTCCGCGTCCACCGCCGCCGCGTCCGCCGCCGCTGTCGCTTCCTCCGCTTGGTCGATAGCCTCCGATACGGCCATAATCAGCGCCGGTATCTTCTCTTCGTATTTCTCGGCCATGGCCCCGCCGCTTTCCCGGCCGGCATATTGCAAACGGCCGGTCAAGGTATATATGGAGCGTTCCTCCCTCCCTTCCGTAAACTCCGACACGCAAAGCCGGATCACGGCGCAGCCACCCGCCGCCGTCCATGCCCTGGGCAGTGGGACGGATATCGTGTCGCCGCTTTCCAGTGCCAGGTATGGGGTGGTATCCCACCCGCCTGATCCATCCACATATTCGCACCTGTATCGATACGCCGCGTTTATCAGTGTATCGTCCAGTTGCCATACCACGACCGTAGCGTTGTGATCCCCCTGCACCCCCGCCTCCTGCGGTCCCGTCGGCGTTACCCCTTTCGACGTGGCCGCAAAGGTGATCGTTCTTACATATCCGCTCATGATATCGCCCCTTTTAATAGCTTATCGATTTCTGATTCCTTACTACGCGAACCGCCGCTTAATATTCTTTCTCGCTCTTCTTTGCTCCCATATCCATCCATAGCCAACAGCACCTCTTTTTGACGGTCGGTAACGTCCATTTTGCTTAATTCCGCTTCCTTCTTTTCTTTCAACGATCCGGCAATCGTGTCCCCGTTTTCGTCTTTATCGGCCTTCAACTCCTTTGTCCTAAGCGTATAAAGTAAATAAGTGGATAACGGTACGCCGTTCTTCTCGGCTGTGTCAATATCCTCCCGCTTTGACCCAGGAGAATATTCGATCCCTTTAGCCTCCAAAAACTCCCCTTTCGCCAAGTCCTTGGCGTACTCATAGACGACTGAAACCACCTCTACCTTTTGCTCGTCCGACAACGACTTATAGGCCCCGGTGCGCGTGAGCCTTTCCAGCGTACTGTAAGCTGTTTTGCCCGCCGTACGCTGGTAATCCGTGTACTCCTCCGCCGATAAAGCGTACTTTTCACCTTTATATGTAACGCTTTTGCTTGCGCTGGAGGGAAAGACGCTTGCTTCGCCGGTTTCTTTATAAAGCCGCTTTAGTTCTTCTTCCATATCCGACGTTTGAATTTTGCTGGTATAGCCGGGGCTTAAAAAATTGTTAACCGCCCTTTCAAGCAACGATCCGGTAGGCTCCTCCCTTCCCCATGCGTCTACATAAGGTTGTTGAGTCTGCAAAACACCGGGAATCTTGGACTTTGCCCGTTGCGCTGCATATTGGAGGGAAGAAAATGCGCTCCCTTGCTCCACATAATTGCGCCGTCTGGTATCGTCGCTCGTTCTCGCTATCTGCCCAAACAGGGTTGGTACTCCTTGGCTTAAATAGCTTGCCCCTGCGTTCAACACCAAATCGGTCAGTGGATTGTCGCTGAATTTCACATTTTCTATAGAATCGTTAATCCCTTGCAGCATGGACATATTCACCACCGGCTCGGAAAGATTGGCCAAAGATTCCAGCATTTTATCAAAGGGGATTTCTCCATCCTTTGACGATTGGCGCATACCTTCTATTTCAGCCCCCACTAAAAGAGGCAGAATAACCGGCGCCGCCCAATCGATCGTATAAGAAGAATCTCCTATGCGGATGGCATATTCCTGCTCCCCCTGCAATTCGTCGAATTGATCTTCCTTATCGTCTCCAAGTCCGCCGACCAAAACCCCGATGGATTTCAGCCACATTCCCAACATAACCACGCCCGTGCCGGTCAAACCGGCGGATAAGCTGTCGATATATTCCGCTACCGTGATGTCTCCCTTCGCTAGTTGTCTTGATTTCCTTGTAACCGTATCCAGCAACCCGGCCGGGCTATATTCCACGCCTCTTTTCAAGAGATTGACCGGCGTTTTTTTAAACGGAAGCAGCCCTTCGACCGCAAATTGCGCGGCTTTATTGCTACGAGAAAACCGGTTGAGCGCATTGGCTAACGCGGAAACATCGGCAAAGGTAGCCTTTTGCGCCTCCCGAATGGCATAATTACGCCCGCGGTTCAGCGTCGTTTCATCGATATGGGATACATCAATTTTGTTTGCGGCTAAATATTGCATAAGCGCCCGCTGATAATGCAAACGCTTGAATGCCATATCCTCCGCTTCCATCGCCCTGGAATTTGCCTTCCGCGCAACTTCAACCGGCTTCATCAATTTTGATTTGAACACGGTTTGATTATCCCGGATCACGTCCGCCGGATTCCGGTTCCCCCCGCCGCTCAACTCTGACTCTATCTTTTTAAAATCCGATCGGGCGAAATCCAGATACTCCTGCCGTTTTGCAAAAGGCAAAGCGGATAAGACAGTTTTTGTCCTAGTTATCCCCTCCTTCCCGGCTGCTTTGGAGGCGGAATCAACCGCCCCTTCTATTAAGCCGGCAAGTATGTTTTTCGTGTAAACGACCGGCGTAAACATCGCGTTCCCGACCACATTTCTGACATGGGTCCTGGGATTTCCCAGCATCGCTAAATACCGCCATGCATTCCACTTATCCAGCCACTTAGCGGGCACCTGTTCGGCCAAAGCAACAAGCCCCTCCTGCACCGCATTATCGATGGCTTCGGTATCTTGCGGATTGATCCTTTGAATCTTTTCAATAATCGCTTCCGGAACCTTTACGTGGCTGTCCGGCCGTTCCCTGTTTATCTTTTCCGCTACCCTTTGCAAGGACAACAGCCGCCCCTCCGGGGTCATGCGTTTCAGCATGGACATGGCTTGAACCACTTGACCCGCGTTTGTCCCCGCAGTTGCCAAATCGATTATGAGCTTAGAGGCGAGTGCAGAATCGTTGTTTTTGCCTGCCAATGTCAGCAAATATTCACCCAGGGCTATATCGTTCTTGTCCGGACCGCGCTTTCCGTTTACGGAGGCCTCCCATTGTTTTACGGCCTGCTCAAGCCCCTGCTCCTCCACAATCGATACAGCTTGCCTCATGGCCGATTCATTGCTGGACGGCACATAAGAATATACGTCGTTCATAACGTCCTGCGTGATCCCGTTAACGAAACCGTCCGGGACCTGCGCGGATTCCAGGGCTGTGCGAACGAAACGACGAGTCCTACTGCTGTCATTCGTCTGCTGTGGAATCTGCACGTCACGGGATGGAGCTTCTCCGGGCTTAATGGCTCCGTACTGCTCTACCAGCCGCTTCATGGCGGCGGCGGTATCTTCCCCCAAAAATCCTATGGCCGATTGGGTACTATTCTCGCCCCCGATGGGTATACTGGTATTGACACTGTCTGTGCTTTGTGGTACAGTGGTGTTGTATGAGAGGTTTCGGAATGCAGGAGATGGCCGTACCAGAGAGGTGTCGGACTCCGTGCTTACATCCGGAACCTCTCTAATTTTTGTAATATCATAGAACTGACGGCTATTTTCTCCGTTGGCGATATTGATAATCCCCTCGAATACATGACCACCTAGAATGAATTTAACCGTATAATAATCCCAGCCTGCGGTTGCTTCCGAATGGTTTTTCATGTCATCGGCCGAATACATATATTCGGCTGCCTCCATCAAACTGTCTAATTCTGTGGACGCCCGCATTTTGGCTGCAAATTCGGCGGATTCGACTGGATACGGTTTTCTGGGGTACGCATACTCTCCAGAGGCTTTAGACTTTACACTGGCAGCGTCGTATTCTCCCAATGGCAGCGTTTTCCCACGAAAATGCTCGTTTATATATCGACGGGCAACTTTAGGCCACTCCCGCCGCGGCACCCCCTTAAATATTTCCTGATCTGTATCGATCTGAACATACCTGGTTCCGTCCGGGTTTGTTTGAAGGCTGTACTGCGCCCCTTCTCCGCTCCTATACGGCCCCATCAGCGCGTCACGGTATAAGGCTTCCGCCTTGGCAATCAGCTTTTCCTGCTTCGTCCCCAGCAGCTTGGTCTTGACCGAACGCAGCCACGCCCAAATCCGCCTCGCCACGCTGGGCTTCTCCGCCGACAATTGCCGGATCGCTTTCTCATCCGCGAATAACTTTGCCGCGCAATAGTCCGCTACCAGTTCCTTTACGGCCCCTTCCCGGGTCAGCGTCTCGCCAGATTCCGCATACTGCGTCATTTTCGCCTGGATGAATTCATCCACGCTCATACCGTTGGCTTCCGCGTCCTTCTGGACAAATTCCGCCATCACGAAATCCGATAACTCCGTATAGGCCCGCGTCCCTTCCAGGCTGTGCGTCAGCTCGTGCTTGAGGATGGCTTTGAGCGGGGAAGGGCTGTCCGCCGCAATCGTCAGCGTGCCGGTCGCGGCGTCGTACTTCCCCTCTATTCCATTCCCAAGAGTCTTGACAAATTGGATGTTCCTTCCCGTCTGCTCCGCTATTCTCGCCGCTATCTCTACAACGTCGGGGTCAATATCCACCGACGCTCCCGTTTCTCTCGCAAAAGCGCCCCGATTTTTCTTGGCCTGCTCGCTCAGATCGGGAGTAGAAAGCGTATACGTCTCCGGTTTTTCGGATATTTGAACCGTGGAATTGTCGACGGGAGTCAGCAAGCTCACGATTTCTTCCCCTTGAGAAGGAATGCGGATTTTGCCGTTATCATATGTACGGTTTTCGTTATCGCCGGCGGAATCGCTCAAAATTTCCGTATTTTCATTGTTGGATAAATTTGAGTCGCCTGGATTCTGATTTTCATTTATAGGCGTATTCGGCTCGTTAATTTGTGACCTGGAACCGGACATGGCGCTCGGTATATTCATAATTCCGGCGGTTAAAGCGCCCACCAGCGCGGAATACATCGCCTCTTGCGACAGTAGGTTTACATCGTTATCTTCCTTCAAAACGATATTGCGCACCACGGGGTCCAATACAGCTTGCAAATATTCTTCAAACGCTTCATCTCCCATTTGCGCGATATATTTTCCGGCGGTATTTAACGCAGCTTGAACCGTTTTGTTTTTGATGACCGATTGCGTAATAGACCCTAAAGATTGGAGCGCCGGTATTTTGGCGATAAGCTTAGAAGCCCCTCCTTTTCCAAGAGAACCGATACCGCCAAGCGCATACTGTAGACCACCCTCTAAAGCGCCGTTCACCGCGCCATAGGTTAGCGCCTCGGCCTTGGAATATCCATCTCTTAACGCCTCGTCCTGCGCATTTCCTCCGGCAGACAACCCCGTCAGCAGAGCGCCGGAACCGCCTGTCATCGCACCAAAGGCTATGGACGGGGCCATATTCCCGATAGATTGGCCAACATTATATAATGTCTGGCCAAGATTGCTGCCTAAAAATTCCGGCCCCCAATTGATGTTGGATTTAATTTCTTCGGAAGCGTACTGCCCCGGGGAAGGCGCCCGTTTATTTTGACTGTTTAAGCCGCTTAATCCGCTCGAAAACTGATCCAATCCAGATATAGGGGCAAAGATCATTTCTCTGACGGGATTTCCACTAATCATGTCCGATATTTTGGACCCGATCTCTTTATTCTGTTGATCTTTTACTTCGTACAAGTATTCTTCCGGCGTCTTTTTTTCATTATGCTTGACGGCAATCTCATCCTCGATATCCGTGAAATTTTTTCCTTCGTATTGCGGCAACGCGACAATGTTCTTTATTTCGTCGAATGTAAATGCCATATTACCGTCTCCTATAGACCATAGTACTGGATCAAATACGCCACTTCTTCCGGTAACAAATAGCCACCGTTGGCCCATGCCGTAATTTCGTATTTTGCCAGGTCTTTAATATTGAAATCCCCGACTTTTCCACCTATTGATTCCCTAAAGGTTTTATTCAGCCCATCAATAAACGCCGTCGTATTGACCGTTTTCTTCGGGGCGACCCCTAGCGTATTTTGGCCTAAAACGGTCTGACTCAGCAAGTCAGAAACACCCGCTTTTTCTGCCGCCACCTTCATGGCTGCGGTATTGCCATCATAATTTTTCATGATGTCGGCCACCGCTTCCTGCTTCGTCATTTTTCCGGCGGAAATCTTCCCTGCCAGATAAGTGCCCCGGTAATAAGCGGAATCCTTGGTCTTTTGATCCAGTGCGGAAACAAGAGTATTTACATTTCCATTTGTCGTTCCGCCTGCCGTGTTATCATTGTTGTTCGTCATCCCTGATCCGCCGTTGTTGTTCCCCAGCAGCCCATTACTTTGCATATAAGCGAGAATTCCTTCCTCGGAGGCCCCGGCTTTTTTCATCGCGTCAATGACTTTCATCGTATTCTCAAAAGCCTGCTGCTGCGCCTCCAGTTCCGCCTGCTTTTGGACGGCGGCAGCCTGCTCTTTGGCAGCGTCAAGCTGTGCCTGCCGGTCGAGCTCGTTCTGCCGAAGCTGCTCCGCCCACCGCTTGTTCTCGTCCTCTCGGGCAACGTCGGTATTGTATTGGTTATACCCCATGTTCACAGCATTGTTATACATATCCCCTAAGAGGTTGTTGTACCAGTTGGCGGAATCGTTGCGGATGGCGGCCTCCTGCTGCTGCTTCTGTGCCGCGCCGGATTCCATGAGCTGGGCGATCTTATCCTGCAATTCCTGGGTTTTCTGCTGCTGTTCCAGCCGCGCCGCCGCGTCGGCGTTCCCCCGCTGGATGGCGATGGCCGTCTGCTGGGTGCGGTTGAGGCCGGAATCGGTCAAGCCCATGTTGGCCATGGTTTCCTGCACCTGGCGGCGGTTTACCAGCTCCTGCACCGCATTGGTGTCGTACAGCTTCTGATACTGGGAAGGAAGCTGTTCGATCTGCGTCTGATAGGGTTTCGCGGCGGAAGCGGTGCTTTTGTCGATGGCGTCCTGCACCTGCTTAATAAACGCTTCATCCGCCTGTGTGCGCTGCTCCTTGAGATTGTTGGCATTGTTCAGCCCTTGGTTATATAAACTATCGACGTATTCTTGAATGGACTTAGCCATTATCGTACCTCCCCGTTGACCTCGTACTTTATCACCAGATTATCCACCGCCATGTACCCGTTGCTCTCCGCTTTGAGTCCAAACTGCCGCACCCGGTTCACCCCCGGCGTGACCATCCATTGGCGCATTTCGCCGGACCCGTAATCCCCCAGCCGCAGCGCGTCCTCCCGCGTCCCCTGCTCGGTGATATAGGCCAGCCTGATATACCCGTCCGCCGTGTCGGTGGCGCCGATATACAGCCGCCGGATATTTTTGCGCCGCTCCGGGTAATCGAAATCGAATACCTTTGTCTGGAACATGGCAGAAATAGGCGTTTCCGTTATGCTGTACGCGCTGTTGTCAAACAGCCCGGGCATATAGTCCACATTGCCGGCTAATGTGTAGGACATTCCCTGTGCACTCTTCATAGAGGCCCCCAGGCTGTCCGTCCATTCCCGTACCTTTAACCCCATCAACCATATTTTCTCCTGCCTCGCCACGACGGCGGGCCACGCCAGTTCTTCCGACAGCCGCCATATATGCCACGGCATATGGCGCTCGGCGTTTCCGCTGGTGTAAGAGGTGTTGTATTCATAACCGCTGGTATTGTAATCCAGTAAATAAGCGTCTTTACCCACAATCAGCATATAATGGCCGTCATAGTCGCAGGAAACCGCCTCTTTCAGCGCGGAAGCCGTTTGTGAAGATAGCCGTTTGTGAATCATCCCGGACAGCTCCCGGACATTTCGTTCGCTGTAGGGGGTGGCGCTGGTGAGGGTATAAACGCGCCCATCCGACGTGGCCCATGCCAGCCGGTTATTGCAGAGCTGAACCGTCCTGGGACAGTCGCACCCGATTTCCCCATTGATCTGTGTGATGGGGAATTTCGCCATATACGCCGTTACGTCCACTATCTTGCCGTCGATCACATCCTGGGCGGTAAAATCCCCGCCAGCGACATAGGTGGCGTAATACATCTCCCGGCTTTTGAAGATCACCAGCATATCCGACTGTTTGCCGAAGGCGGTCGCCGCCTGGCTGGAATCCCCTACATAGGCATAGTTGTTTTCGGGGAAATACAAAGGATTGTCCACATCACTCCAGTGGACCAGATTCGGCCTGCTGGAACAGCCGGACACAAACAGCCGCGTCCCGCCGTTGATCCCCGAACGATCTCCGCCAAACCAGGTGGAAAACCTCATGTCGAATATGACCGGTTTCCCGGTTTGTGGCCCGTACGCCGTGACAAGGATATCGTTGTTTGTCCCGCTGGAGGGCAACCCGGCCTTAACCCAGTCCTGGCTTCCGCTGACCTCCGGATCGCTGGAGGTGACCCAGGTCTGAAGCACACCGTCTATACGGTCGATAGTGAACTTAACGTCCCGGTTTTCAAATTCCCCCGCCCCGGAAAAATCCAGGTTGACGGTTACCGAAGGGGATTCCGTCGCATTGGCGGGTATCGTCCAGTAAGCGCCGTAATCTCCCCGGATATACGATATAGAAATCGGCTTCCCCGCGTCCAAATCCTTCAAGGGTAAAACCAACCGGCTTCCCTTGCCGTCCGCCGTAAATCCCGCCCGAAAGGCGGCGGTCAACATATTGTAGCCTTCAAACAGCGTTCCGTTGGGCGCGTCCGGGTTATATAAATCCGAATCTGCGCCCCGGCCGTTCACCGTTACCAGCGGGACATAGTAATCCGATTCCGGAACCTGAATCAATTCCCGGGAAGTGTCCATGCGGTATATCTGACCGTTATTGAAGAAGACATAAAAACCGTTGCTGCTGTCCGTCTTTCTCCCCACGAACACAAACGCGTCGGTAGCATATGAAGACGCGCCGTCTCCAAAATCAAAGACCACGGACGACGTATCAACCCGGTTGTAGTCCTCATCTATGCAATAAACTATAAAATAACAGGTTTTACGGCTTCCCTCATTTTCGTAAAGGAAAGGGAAATAGGTATATGTGTTGCCGCTTTCCTCAATCTGCACCGGCGGATAGCTTTTATACCGGAAATAATCGGTCATATCCGTTCCGCCGATATACCATTGCTTCCCCTCGTCGGTCAGCAGCCCCGGGCGGGTGCGCAGCGCCTGATCCTTCCACCAGACGTTGCGCGCGTCGGTAAGCTGGTTGTCCCCTACCAGATTGGGGGCCTCTTTCAGATTCACCCCGCCGTCCAGCGCCGGCACCGTTACCCGGTACTGGGGGCTCGCCTGCATTTTCGGTATTCGCATATCAATCCCCCAAAACCGTCGGAAGCACGTCCTGCCGCCGCCTCGGATATCGCCTGACCGCATTGCGCTTCTGCTGATAGAGGGAGGCGTAATACTGCTGGTTCGTCCCGTCTCCCTCCGCCTGCGCCAGGAACATGGCCACGCCGTAGGGCAGGATTCCCTCCACCGCCTCCACGGACAGCGGCACATCCTCATGAATGGAAGCCATCGGCGTAAACTGGATGGTTTTCTCCAGCGGCCACAGATCCGCCAGCACCTGGTTGACGATGTTCAGCCCCCGCCGCACCAGCTCCGCCGATTGGGCCGCGTCCACCACTCCGTCAATTCCGGTATAGCCCAGCAGGCTCATGGCCCGCAGAAACACGTCCATTCCGGTTTTCATCCCGTCACCCCTATCTCCGCCAGCATGGCGGCCTGCTGCTCCGGGGCCAGCCCGTCGAACACCTGCCGGTATTCCGGCGGCAGGCCCTCCACCACCGTTTGCGCATTCATCCCGGCGTTCATGCCGTTCGCCTGCATGGCGGCCTGCTCCTGCGCCGCCCGGTCCGCTTCCTGCATTTCCCGGATCAGCCCGTTGAGGTCGGGCACCGTCCCCTTGGGCAGCCGCTGCAAATACTGAAGCGGGCTGATAATCTGCTGCCCGAACAGGTTATCCAGGGTCTTGACGCTCTGGATTTCGCTCCACAGGGTGGAAGCGCCCACGTCGATTTTTACCGCAATCAGCATATCCCGGTATTTCTCCCCATCAAAAGGCAGATACCATACGCCGTTTTCATCCTCGATTTTCAGCCGACGGCTGCCGTACATCGTCACCCAAAACTCCGCCCATATCCGCGCCACGTCCTCGATGAAGGAATAAAACCGGTTCTGCACCGTCTGCATGGGCATGGTGGCCGCCTCCCGCACGGCGATAATAGCGGAGGTGTTGTCCGGCCGGATATCTCCCAGCGCCGCGTCGTTGGCCCCCGACTGGGCCAGGGTGTTGTTAATCAGGGAGGAGATGTTGTTGTCAAAGGCCGGGGAGAAGTTGGGGGGATTGACGTAGCGCAATGCATTGGATAGATCGTCCCCCCCTGGGTTCACGCCAACGATCTGCCCCGGGTCGTTGGTGATCCTGTCGTAGGGGATCAAATCCCGGTTAACCAGCGTCAGCGGCATTCCCAACATCATCACCGCCCACACGCTGGCTGTGATCATACGGTTAATGGCGATTTGGTTGGGGATCAGATAGGTGACCTCGCTTTCCCCGTAAGCGCAGTTGCGCCGCCGTTCCCAGCGGAAGGCCGCCAGCGGATACAGCCGCAGACCGGTGTCCCATTCCTTGCGGATTACCGCTCCCTTCACCGCTACCGCCGCCTTGATCCGGTATGTGCCGCCGTTCCTGTCCCATTCCTTCCAGAACTTGGTGAGAACGGTCGCCTTCCGGCTCTCCGACGGTTCCTCGTCCGCCCGGTCCCCGGCCATATAACCGGTATCCCTGTCCGCCGTGATCGCGTCCACGTCCGCTTCCGGCCGCCCGTTCCGCCTGGCCTCCCGGCGCAGCTCTTCCACGCTCTTACGCTGGGCAAGGATAATCCATGGCTGGGATTGCACGTCGTACAGGTTGGGGTCCCCGAAATACACGTTTTCAATATCCAGCACCTCACAGGCGATGTCCCCCTGAATCGGTGTGGTATGCGCCTCGTCCGCGTAAAGGCCGGTTTTGATCCGGTCGTCCCAATAGGTATACAGCACACCCGTGCCGGCTATATAGGCGTTGCGCAGCGCCTGCTCTTTCAGGTCGTCCAGCTTCACCCGCTCCGCCGCGGTGCGGAAATAATCGGTCAGGGCGGACATGACGACGGTGGTCTCCTGCTCGGGCGGCAATTCCGGGGTGACCGCTCCCCCTTGGGCGGCGGCAAACGCGTCCATGGTCTCCCGGGCGGAACGGCGCATTTCCGTGGTGTCCGGTACGCCCTCCACCGAATAGTTGACCGTCACAGGATTGGAGCTCACCACCGCCATTTTATAGTCCCCGATTCGCTTAATCACGTTGTGACGCACCAGGGGGCGGTCGTTGCCGCACCGGGCGCCATACCATTGATCCCCCACATAAAACCGCTCGTTGGTCTTGCCCTGTTCATATAGGCCGTGCTTGCCGAGTCCCGCCTTGAAACTCCGGCCCGCCTCATACTCCGCAAACATCTGCGCCGGTTCCCATGCCTTCCGTTTCATTGTCTTTCCTCCGTTCCCGCCTCCGGTTCATGCGCCTTCGGCAGCATATAGAAGCCGCCGAGCGGTTTCCCACGCGGCGGCTGCGGTTTAGTATTTGTACACGAAAATAGTATCCTTGTAGGAATTGCGCACAAACAGGTCGTAATACAACCTGTACTGGAACAGATAGGCGTCCGCGCTCTGGTTGATGTGGGGGTCAAAGGTACGCATACGCTCCGACTTCTTCACCAGCATGGCCGCCTTTTTGGGCAGAACCAACAGGCCGATACTGTTCGCGCCGGAAGCGGGGGCAAAACCACCCGTCCGCTGATCCGGCGTCGGGTTGGATTCGGCCCCGTCGGATTCCGTCTTGCCGTCGTAAAAGGTGAACGCGGTTTTCATCCGGTTGGCCGTCACGGGAATGATCGGCGTGCCGTTGATGGATTTGACCTGGAAATCCATGCCGCCCTTCTTGAAATCGCTGACGGTGATCTGCCGCGTGATCTCGGTGGTGGACATCATATATCCCCACACCGTGGGATCGACAAAGCACACGAAATCCTCGTCGTATCCGGCGGCGTCCTGCGCCCCGTTGAGCGCCTTCATGAACAGCGAATAGATTTTCGTGGCCGGGTTGCTGTCGGTGACGGTGTGGGCGTTGGTGACGGCCGTAGTCGCCAGCTTGGAAAGCACGTAAGCGTCCACCTCAGGGGCCACCTTGGTCCGCACGAATTCGCTGAGTACCTGCCCAGCCAGATTCGCCACGCCCGTTTCGTCCTCGTCCTCCCGGTCAAGCTGGAAGGAACGGCCCCGGTCCATGGTCAGGGTGTAGGTTTTCTGATCCACGGTAACGGAACCCTTGTTGAACCCATTGTCGCGGTCGTAATCGCCAAGTCCCTGCGTATCCATATCGGGGATTAGAACATTCCGCGTTCCCACAAACTTCGCCTTCATGGCGTTGTCGGCCAGAAAGCTGGTTTCCGCCTTCTGAATCAGTACCTTGTCCAATTCACCGGACAACTTGGTGTTGAATTCCAGTGTGTTGATTGCCATTGCTTTTCCTCCTTATCATTTGCCCCGTACACCCGCCAGCATAGCTTCGATGACGGGGTCGGCGGTTTCTCCCGCGCCTGCGGACTGCGGGCCGGCGGCGACCTTGGCCGCCTGCTCCTGCGCCGTCCTGGCGGCGGTGATTTTTTTGTTCTCCGCGTGCTGATGGCGGAGATAGGCGTCGGTGAGGGATATCCCCTTCTTCACGGCCGTGTCCACCACCTGCTGCGGCAGTCCGGAAAATTCCGTGATATCCGGGAATTCCTCTTGCAGCTCGACGAAATCGTCCGCCAGTCGTTTGGCCAGGTCCTCCTTCGCCTTCTGCTCGGCTGCGGTTTCCTGCTGTCTGGCGCTCTCGTATTTGGCCTGCCGCTGGGCTTTCTCAACCTCAAACAGCCTTTTCGCCAGCTTCTCGTCGCCATAGCACTCCTCCATGATGGAGTCGTATAACTTCTTGTCCTGGCTCTCCACCAGGGCGTCCACCATTTCCGATATCTCCTTGTCGTTGGCTGCGGCTAAGAACCGGAGCTTATCCAGCGTGGGGGCTATCTCGTCATAGCGAAGCCCCTTCTGCGCAAAGTCCCGCGCTTCCTCCAGCGTCAGCTCCCGGGCCTCGTGCTTGTATTGAATCGGGATGGTGATGGGCTGCTGCACGTTATCCGCTTCGCCCACTTCCGGTGTGGTGTCCGTCGCGGTTTCCGCTTCCTGCGTGGTTTCCGCCGCTGCGGTGGCCTCGCCTTCTGGTTGATCCTGTGGTGCGGTGTCAACTTCCGGCGTTTGGATGTTCTCTTCCATATTGTTCTCCTTCCGCTCCATGGTGGGAGCGTTACTTGATCGGCTCCTGTGCGGTGCCGTCGTAGTTCAAAAAATTCTCCCATTCCTTCTTGGCCTTTTCGGCTTTTTCCATTGCTTCCCTGTCCGGCTCATCCGTACTCCTTGCAACGCCGGATTTCGGCTTTTCCTCCTCGGGGCCGTCTCTTACCCGCCCCACCAGCATACCGCATAAAAAGGCCGCCAGAATCCATCCGGCGGCGGCTATCGCGGCTATCCAGATCATATGTCCCAGCCTCCTTGCATATCTCTTGCCGTCACCCCGTCCGGCACATACCGGCGGCGCTCCGGCGGGCTGGTGATCCGCTTGCGGATGTACGGCTCCATGGCGTACCGCATGGCGTCCATCAGGTGGTTGTTGCTGTCCTCGGGCTCGTTCAGGGTATTCCCCAGCTTATCCTTCCTCCATGCATAGCTGCCGATCTCCGAAAGGAAATTCACGCAGCGGGGATGAATGAGGATCCGGTAATCCTGCAAATACTGGATTCCATTGTGCACGCTGTCCTTTCCCTTGGCGGACGGCTGCACCCTCCGCAGGCCCAGGAACCGCAGCTCGTCGTTGGATTTCGGCTCCGCCTGCTCCACGATGATCCTTTCCTTTGCGTAGCCCTTCTCACTCACCCGGCGATAGATCTCTCGGTTGCTCATGCCCCGCTCGTATATCTCGTCGAACACCAGCAGCAGCCGCTTGGGAACGTGCACCAGCCCGCAAAACAGCGCCGTCGGATCATTGGTATAGCCGTAATCCAGCCCGAACGCCGAACGGATCAGGGGAATCCTCCGCGCCTTGTCCACGTCGAATTCCCGCACCTCCCAGCGGTCGTATACCAGGCCGTCCGCCACGCCCCAATCCCCCAGGCCGGCCACCCGATACCGTCTCGGGTTATCCCGCTGCATACGGGCAAACACGGCCTTGTCCGTATCGTCCAGCCATTCGTTGCATAAGTAGGTGGTGGTATAGGTGCGCACGTTGTCCGCCTGCGCGTCGAAAAATCGCCGTTTCAACCAGTGGTGTTCGTTCCAGGGGTTGAAGGTGAGGGTGGTCTGCTTGAATAGCGGCGGCGGCGCCTCGCCTCGGGGGACCGACAGGTCGATCACGTCGAAGTCGTCCTCGCTTTCGATTTCATAGGCTTCCTCGATCCATACCCAGCACAGATACCCGGATGAAACGGTAATGGACGCCAGCTTGAGAGGGTCGTCCATCCCCCGGAAAAGGATCTTTTGCCCCGTCGGTTTATAGGTCAGCTCCATGGGGGAGGTGGTGGGCTTCCAGTAATCGTCTACGCCCAGGCGGTGGATGGCCCATTGTAATTGTGCGAAGGTGGAGGAGCGGTGGTTGTCCCCGATTTTGCGGATCACCAGCAGATTAGAGCCGGGATACTGCATAATGCGGGTAATATAGTTCAGGGCCGTGGTCGCGGATTTCTTGCTGCCCTTGCTCCCTTTCAGCACCCGATACCGCGCTTTGCACCGCCAGAAATCCCCGTCCCCTCCGCCCACCACATCCGGCAGATATACTCGGTTAATCGGCGAGCTCATTTTCACCGCACACCACCACCGGTACCGTCCCCATCAGGTTGACCTTGTCCACGAATCCGCCCGC
>OBJJ01000073.1_pt1 | contig 29774 bp, 38 predicted proteins | sample 1481611 | NCBI WGS metagenome assembly OBJJ01 (sample SAMN02044696, study PRJEB22538) | human gut metagenome
ATATGAATGAAATAGTAAAAGTATTTCTTACATTTTGTATAGATCCAATAGCAGAAATGCTATCAGAAGAAATTACAAGAAAAACTTATCCTGGATATTTAGAGTGGTCAAAAGGAAATTATGTTAAGGTAGATACATCTACAATTAATCACATTGATATTTTAGATGTAGCAGAAAAAGCAGATAAACTTATAGCATCTGGAACATGCTGTATTGATGAAGTAAGAGAAATAATAGGATTTGATAAGCTTAATACTAAGTTTAGTCAACAACATTTTATAACCAAGAACTATGATACAGCAGAAAATAGATTAATAGGCGACAAATAAAGGAGGTGAATAAAATGAAAAGTAAAAAATATTTCCAAATGACTCAAAATAATAATGAAGTCGATATTCAAATTTATGGAGATATAACATCGTGGGATTGGTTTGAAGGAGATATATCAAGCTATACATTATCTAAACAAATTGAAGGATTAGACTGTGATAAAATAAATGTCTATATAAATAGTTATGGTGGTGAAGTTGCAGAAGGATTAGCGATATACAACCAACTAAAAAGACATAAAGCAACAGTAAAAACTGTATGTGATGGATTTGCATGTAGTGCTGCTTCAGTTGTATTTATGGCAGGAGATGAAAGAGTAATGTCTACAGCATCTTTATTAATGATACATAATGCATGGAGCTGGACGAGTGGAAATGCAAATGAACTAAGAAAACAAGCAGATGATTTAGATAAAATAACTCAGGCCAGTGTTAATGCTTATATGCAAGAAGTAAATATAACAGAAGAAGAGTTAAAACAGATGCTTGATGATGAGACTTGGATAACACCACAAGAAGCATTAGAAATGGGATTTTCAACAGCTATTGTAAATGAAAAAGAAGCAGAAAAAGTTAGTCAGTCGGTTAAAAAATCATTAATGGAAATTATAACATCGTTCCAAAAATGCAATGATGATGATAAAAAGAAAAAATGTGAAACTGACGATGAAAAAGATGAAGACAGTGATGATAATGACAATATAGATAATGATAACAATAAAGATGAAAAACTTGAAGAACATACTAAATGTTCTTATTTTTATGTATTAAAACAAAAATTTGAAAAAAAGGAGGCCGATAATAATGGCGATATTAAATAAAGATATGAGATTTAAAGAAGAATTAACAAAATTTATGGAAGCAGAAAATAAAGATGAAGCAATAACAATATTAAATGATGCTTTAGAAGCTAAAATGCAAAAAATAAAAGAAGATGCTTTAGAATATCAACAAACTCAAGATAAATCCATATTAAAAGACAGAGGATATAGACAACTTACTGTAGCTGAAGAAAAATGGTATAAAGGTTTTATAGAAGCATCTAGAAGTTCAAGACCAGAACAATCATTTGCAGATTTTATAGGCTCACCAGAAGGTATTATGCCAGAAACTGTTATAACAGATGTGTATAAAGATTTATTAGAAGAACATCCATTATTAACTAAAATAAACTTTGTAAATGCTAAATATATGACAAAATGGATATTAAATGACCACACTATAGACACAGCTGTATGGGGAAAATTAAATACTGCAATAACTAAAGAATTAACTTCTGCATTTAAGGAAGTAGATATAACTCAAAATAAATTATCAGCATTTGCATCTGTACCTAATGATATGTTAGATTTAGGACCTACATTTATAGATGCATATGTTAGAACTATAATGAAAGATGCTATAGCATGTGGACTTGAAAAGGCTATTGTTTCAGGAAATGGGTTAGACTGTCCTGTAGGTTTAGATAGAGATATACATAATGGAGTATCATTCTCTACTTCTACTGGTTACCCACAAAAAACAGCAATAAAAGTAACAGATTTTTCACCTAAAACTTATGGAGATTTAATTTCTAAAATGGCTAAAACAGAAGAATACACAGATAGTAATAGTAAAAAACATGGTGGAAGAACTAGAAAATTTGGTTCAGTTTTAATGATAGTAAATCAAGTTGATTATCTAACTAAAGTAATGCCTGCTACAACTTTATTAAATACAAATGGAGCATATGTAAAAGATGTATTTCCATTCCCTACAGAAGTAGTAATATCAAATGAAGTAGAAACAGGTAAAGCTATATTATGCCTACCTAATGAGTATTTTATGGCTATGGGTGGAGCAAAAGAAGGAGTTATAGAATACTCTAAAGATTTCCAATTCTTAGATGATGCAACTACTTACAAAATAAAAACTTACGGTAATGGTAAATGTACAGATAACACTTGTTCTTTATTACTTGATATATCTGGATTAGAAGAAGCAGTAATATACACAAAAGTAAAAGGTACTGTATCTACTAAGGAACAAGCTTAATTGATAGGAGGTTGATCTTATATGGATAACCTTCTTCAAAGACTAAAAGAAAAACTGAATATTACGTGGGCGGAAGAAGAAACAGAAAACCGCCTACAAATAATTTTAGAAGATGCTAAATTAACTTTAAATTATAAATTAGGCGCAGAGATAGATTATTCTAGCGGAATGGAAAGAAGTCTACTACTTAATTACTGTATGTATGCATGGAATAACTGTGAAAATGAATTTGACGATAATTACTTTAACAACATTATGCAGTTAAGACAGAAATATGAGGTACAAAATGAAGATAACCAATTATAACGATGGATACATACGAGTATATAAAGAAAAAAATAAAGAGAGTGATTTTGGAGCTAGAAAAAATATAAAAACACTTAATGATTTAGAATTTATAGTTAAATTAGCTTATAAAGAATGCAGCAAAAGACAACAAGATTTAGAATTTGCTGAAGCAAACAGCAGAACATTAACTTTAAAAGTTAAAACTAGACTCTACGACAAAGCTAAAAACAATCACAAAGTAGTAATTAATAATACACTATACGATATAATTTACATTGATTATGACAGAGCGAATAGAGAGATGTATTTATATCTAGAGCAAGTGAGAGAGTTGGAGGGAAGATAGAAATTGAATAAAACAATAGGTATTTTAGGAAAGATACAAAAAACACTTGAATCATTTAGTTATCCAGTTTATTATGGGCGCTCATTTGCTAAAAAAGATGATGATTGGAACTACTTTGTGTTTAATAGATACTATATTGAAAAAAGTGGTAAAAGCAACTGCGACTTTAATTACCACTATCAAATTCACATCATTATGGAAGATTATATCCCAGAAGGTTTTGAGCAGGAAGTAATAAAGACGATACAAGAAAACACAAATTTGAAGCTGGTTGATAGCTCAATGAATTTTAATTACGCAACAAAAAGCGGAACTGATATGGTAGTAGAAATGCTAACTATTGAATTTACTAAACCAGTTAGAGGGTGTAATTTAAATGGCTAGAGCAAACTTTGGAATGTCAGCTGAGGATGTCGAAAAATTACAACAGGAAATAATGAACTTTGGTGAAGGGGCTGAGCAAGTAATTAATAATTATTTAAAAACTGAGGCTAGCCAAATTTTTACTGAATCCATAGTTCATTTGATTCCTGTATCAAATAGAAATAAGAGACATGCTAAAAATAGTAATCCTTTAAAAGCTGAACAAAAAGAAAACTTATCTTTGTATATACACACAAAGAGTCAATATAACTACTTATATTTTCCACAAGAAGCAGAAGGTACAAGCAGTGGAAAAACTCCAAATGATTTTATGCAACATGGGATAGATGCTAAATATGATACAGTAGTAAATCAGATGTTAGAAAAACTACAAAATAAACTTAACGGATAGGAGATGTAACAAATGGCAATAACATATAAAGATGTTTTTTCTGAATATGAGATAAAAGAATCTTCAATAAAAATTGAAGGCGAAGAAACATTTGAAAAAATAGGTTGTGTTGGTTCAATAGAAGAAACACTAGAAACTATAACTGTGACTAAAAAATGTGAAGGCTTAGTTGTCAAATCAGTTACTAGAGGTTCTGGTAATGGAGAAGTTAAATTATCTTTACATATGAGATATGACCTATATACAAAAATGTTTGGGATGGAAGATGAAACACTAGCAGATGGGGTATTAGGATATGGACAAAATTCAAGACATAAAAACTTTGCATTTGTAGCTAAAGTAAAAGATGAAGATGCAAATGTTAAATATATAGCTTATCCTAAATTAATAATACAATCAGGACCAACAAATAAAATAGAAAACGGGGCAGAAGATGTAGCTGAAATAGAAATAACTGCTACTGTTCAACCAGATGAAAATGGATTTGCTAAATATGAAGCACTCGATACTTTATTAGATACAACTATTAAAGGGCAATGGATGACAGCATTCACACCAGATTTAGCTAAGAAAACTCAAGCATAATTTGATACAAAGGTAGGGACAAACAATGAAATGTACAATGTTAGAATTAGAATTAATGGATGGTTCTAAAATTAAATTAACTCTTAATTTTGCTAGATTATTAAAAGTGAAAAACTATAATAAAAAGCTATACGAAGAATATATGCATGCACTAAAAAATCAAGACTTCGATGTTATATTTGACAGTTTAAAAGTAATATATGTTGCTTACCTTTGCGCTAATAGTGATAAATTAGGCAGCGAAGAGTTAATGAGTGAGGAAGAGTTAATGGAAGTAGCGCCAATGGATATAGCAACTATAAATAATTTGGTAGCAGATTTAATTCAGCCTAAAAAAAAGTAGGCTTTAGAGAACCGTTTATAAAAGCAACTAGAAAAAGCAAAGAAAAGTCAAGTGTAAAAATCCCCAAATTTAAACTTGAAGACATTGAGGATTATTACACTTATTTTGTTTTAATTTTAGGAATGAGTGAGGATATATTTTGGAATATAGATTATTCTTCACTCATTTCCATTTTGGATAATAAATTAGCTTATGACAATTACATGAATTATGTAAAACAAAAAGAAATAGAACGAATAAATAGAAGAAGATAGGAGGTGAAAGGATGGCTAATAATAGCAGAGAAGCCAAGATTACCTTCAAAGCTGAGACAGCTGAATTTACTAGTGGTATTAAAAACATGAACAGTGATATAAGTACACTAAATAAACAACTGTCTCTTAACGCTACTCAAATGAGAGCTAATGGTGATAGTGTTGAAGGACTGCAAAAACAGCAAGAATTATTAGAACAAAAATTAGAAGCAAGTGCTCAAAAAGTAGAATATACTAGGGAGTGCTTAGAAAAAGCTAAACAAATCTATGGTGAAAATAGCGAAGAAGTTAGAAAATGGACAGATAAATTAATTTCAGCTGAAACTCAAAATGCAAGTATCCAAAATAGTTTATCTCAAACAAGTAGTAGATTACAAGAGTTAGAAAATGCTACTAGACAATCTGAAAGCGCTTTAGGACAACTTGAATCAACTATTAGTGAACAAGAGCAAGAGCTAAATCAATTGAAACGTGAATACCAAAACGTATGTCTTGAGCAAGGTGAATCATCACAAGAAGCACGAGATTTAGCGCAAGAAATACAAAGACTATCTGGCGAATTAAGAGAAAATAGAGATGCTTTAGAAAATGTTGAGAACGCAGCTGATGATCTAGATACTTCATTAAATGATGCAGGCGATGCAGCAGAAGAAGCAGGTGATGGATTTACTACTGCAAAAGGTGCTATAGCTGAATTTGCCGGGAATGTAATTACTCAGGCCGTTGAAAAAGTAGGGGAGTTTGTATCGGCATTATGGGAACTTCCAGAAGCTACCGAAGAGTACAGGAACATGATGGCAAAACTAGAAGCCTCAACACAACAAAATGGATATTCTATAGACGAAACAAAACAAAAGTATACTGAATATTATGGGTATCTTAAAGACGATATGGCAGTTACAAACTGTATAACCAATACACAAAAGATGCAGTTAAGCCAAGAGCAAACAAATGAAGTCCTTGATAGTGCAATGGCTGTATGGACAGCTTATGGTGATAGTATACCAATTGAAGGATTGACAGAATCTATTACTGAAACAGTTCAAGTAGGACAAGTAACTGGTAACTTAGCTGATGCATTAAACTGGGCAGGTATATCAGAGGATGAGTTCAATAAAAAACTAGAGGCTTGTAGTAATGAAAAAGAAAGAGCAAAATTAATTACTGATACCCTTAATGGGGCATATGGTGAAGGTAAAAAAGTATATGATGAAGCAACTGAAAGCCAAAGAGAAAATGCAGAAGCCCAGCAAAAGTTAGTTGATGCACAAGCTGAATTAGCAGAATCAATATTACCAGTTCAAACGGCGGTTACAGAACTTAAAACAGCTCTATTAGAAGCATTAGCTCCAGCAATAGAAACCGTGTGCGGATGGGTAGGAGATTTAGTTGATTGGTTTAAAAATTTAAGCCCAGAAGCTCAAAATATTATAAAGATTATAGGAATTGTAGCAGGAACAATATTAGGAATAGTTACAATTATTGGAACGGTTCTTGCTGTTGTTAGTGCGCTAAGCGGTGTTTGGGGCATGATAACAGCTGGTGCTGGGATTGTAGCAGGAGCTATCGGTGCAATAAGTGCTCCAGTATTAATTGTAATTGCAGTTATAGGTGCATTAATAGCTATAGGTATTCTATTATATAAGAACTGGGACACAGTTAAGGCTAAGGCTACTGAAATCTGGAATGCTGTGAAAGATACTATCTCTAACGTGTGGGAAGGTATTAAATCAAAGACCACAGAGATATGGAATAGTATAACAAGTACAGTCTCTAATGTGTGGAATAATATAAAAACTACAGCCAGTAATGTTTTCAATAGTATAAAAGGTGTTATTTCCAATGTATGGGAAGGCATAAAATCAGTATTTAATACAGTACTAAATGTAATTAAAGGTTTAGTAACAGCATATTTCAATATGTATAAAACAGTAATTATTACAGTCTTAAATGTAATAAAAACTGTTATCAGTACTATCTGGAATGCAATCAAAACAGTATTTAGTACTGTTTTAAATGTAATTAAAGGTTTAGTAACAGCATATTTCAATATGTATAAAACAATAATTAATACAGTCTTAAATGTAATAAAAACTGTTATCAGCACTATCTGGAATGGAATAAAATCAGTATTCAGTACTGTTTTAAATGGCATAAAAACTGTTGTTACAGCACAGTTTAATGCATATAAGTCAACTATAAACTCTATTTTAAACGGAATAAAATCCGTTGTTACTAGTGTATGGAATGCAATAAAAGGTGTATTCTCTAATGTTCTTGGAAGTATAGGTAGTGTAGTTTCAAATAAATTCAATAGTGTAAAAAATACTATATCTAATGTAATGAATAGTGCAAAAAATATAGTTTCAAATGCATTAAATAAAATTAAAGGATTCTTTTCTGGTTGTCATTTAAGTTTACCAAGAGTTAAAGTCCCATCTTTTAGCATAAGCGGTAAACTATCACTTAATCCTCCAAGTGTACCTCATATAAGTGTTAACTGGAGATATTTAGCTAAAGGTGGTATATTAACAAATCCGACATTATTTGGAATGAGTGGGAATACTGGACTAATTGGAGGGGAAGCAGGGCATGAAGCAATACTTCCGCTAGATAATTTTTATAATTATTTAGATTCTAAGTTAGATAAATATATGCAAGAAGATAACACAGCAAATGAAGTAAGAAGATTATCGAACATAGTTTCAAAATTAGAGCTAAGATTGGATATAGACGGAAGAGAATTTACTAGAACTGCAATAGCACCAAATCAGGACGAATTAGACGATTATAGTACAACAAGAAATATGAAATTAAAATACTAAGAAAAAGGAGGGGTAAAATGGAAAAGAAATTAATATTTAATAATATTTGTTCGAAAGAATTAGGAATAGTAGTAGTAGAAGGCCCTCCAGAAGTATTAGCGCAAGAAGAATATGAAGAAATAAGTGTAGAAGGTAGAAATGGAACACTAATAGAAAATAAAGGGACTTTTCCAAATGTAGAAAAAAGTTTTATATTAACAACTATAGATTTAGACCAGGATATAGATCTTATGATAGAAAAAATTAAAATATGGCTTTTTAATACAAAAGATAATAAACTACTATATGCTATTCCAAATAGATATAATATTGTAAAAAAAGTTATTATAGAAGAAGATATAAAAACGACATTCGAAGAATATGGAGACTTTAAAATTAAATTTTTATGTGAACCATTTTATTATAACTTACTAGAGAAGGATATAACAATAACAGAAAAAGAGACGAAAGTTTACAATAAAGGAGACTTTAAAAGTAGTCCTAAAATAGTTATATATGGTACAGGGGATATAAAAGTAACAATTAATAATACTGCTATACAAGTAAATAATGTAGAAGATAGAGTTTTGCTAGATAGCAAACTTTTTTTATGCCTAGATAAAGATAATAACAGCAAAAGTATAGATATGATAGGAAATTTTCCTACTTTAGATGTAGGAGAAAACACTATAACATGGACAGGAAATATAACTAAATTAGAAATTAGTCCAAGGATTATATATAGATAAGGGGGAGTATTAATGAGTAATATAGTAAAAATATGTATTTTTAATAAAGATACTCCCAAAAGTACGGTTATTTTAAGTAATGGGGATGCAATACTTGATAATATTTGTACAAGTTGCAAGGTTACAGAAAATTTAGAGGGGACATATGAATTAGATGCAGAATTTATAATTGACGACAAAGGATTATGGGAATATCTACAAGAAGAAGCAATATTGAAGGTAAAGGTTGATTATGGTGATGAATATTTCAGGATTATAAAACCAAGAAAAACACGAACTAGAGTAATCATATATGCTGTACAAGTTACTATATATGAAACTATACATTTATGGCTTAATGATGTAAGGCCCACTGGATTAAATGGAACAGCAGCAATAAACTGGATATTAGATGGGGCAGTAGGAGTCAAAGAATTAGAAGTGTATTCTAATATATCTACATCAAACACCGCTTATTATGAAAATATAAATATGTATAAAGCGATACATGATTGTGATCAATCATTCCTCAATCGCTGGGGTGGAGAAATACAAAGAAGAGGATATCTTTTAAAAATACTTGATAAAGTAGGAAAAGATAGAGGGGTACAAATAAAGTCATGCAAAAATTTAAAAGGATTTGAAGCTAATACAAATGTAGATAGTATTACAACTAGAATTAAACCAAAAGGCAATAATGGAATAACCATTGATGGTTTTATAGATAGCCCCATAATAAATAATTATGCTAGAGCTTATACTAAAGAATTTACTTACAATGATGTAAAAGTAAAGTCTGCAGATGATGAAACAGAAGGATTTAGTACATTGGAAGAAGCTCAAGCGGAACTAAAAAGGTTAGCGCAATTAGAATATACAGAAAATAAAGTAGATATTATAAGTGCTGATTACACTATAGATTTTGTGGATTTAAGTCAAACCGAAGAATATAAAAACTACATAAAAGCTGAAAGAGTTTATATAGGAGATAAAGTTTCAGTTTTTGAAAGCAAATTGAATATAAATGTAGTTGTAAGGGCAATAGAAAGAAATTATAATGTTTTAACACAGAAAGTAGAAGAAATAAAATTATCAAATAAGGATATAGGCAGAAAATCTATAAATGATGTGATGATTGATATTTCAAAGGAAATAGAAAAAAATGATAATTCAATTGAAAAATGGATACAAAGTTTTATAAATGCAGGTATAAAAGATAGTTATGTGTTCTATAACAAAGAAGAATTAATAGTCTGCGATAGTCCTACCATAGAAGAAGCTATACATGTATGGAGATTTAATAAAAACGGATTGGCCCATAGTGCTAATGGTTACCAAGGACCGTATGATATTGCATTAACTGCAGATGGAAAAGTAAATGCAAACATGATATTAGCAGGTATGCTAAAAGGCCAATATATAGATGCTAGAAATATAACTGTTCCAGACGGAAACGGAGATATTACATTCTCTGTATCAAGCGATGGTAAAGTGCGTATAAATGAAGGGGCAATACAGCTAGATGAGGAAGGCATTCAGATTTTCCATAAGAGCCAAAATGAATCCCTTGTAGGTAGGACAGTAATGGACGAGGAAGGTTTTAGAATATTAGACAAAGACGGGAATGAATTAGCAGATATAGGTTCTCAAGGATCATACTTTGCAAATTTATCTGTAGATGGTGATTTTAGGCACTATCCTACAGCACAAATTATAGACCGCCAACCTAATTGGAACGCAGATTATTATGTGGCAAAAATTGCAACTGGAGATGGCACAGGCAGGGATGAAGAAAACAAAGCAGACAGTCTACAAACTGTATTTGGATATATGAAATCTCAAGGATGTATGTTTTTTAACAAGTTAACTATAAATATAGAGGCAGGTGTTAGAATAAGAGAAAAGATAGTCCTCAGAGACTTTCACGGAACACTTATACAAATAAGTTTAGGCAAAGATGCAGTACTAAGACTAAAAGAGGGAAGTGCTATAGAGGATAATTATTGTAGAATACAATTTTACGGAGATACAAATACAAATATACTAGACGATGATACAACATCTGAAAAAATAAACAAGTTACCATGCATAGAAGTGGAGGGTGATAATGGAATAAGACTTGCAAGTAGTTCTTATGTTCAATTTGGCTGGATGAGACTAAGAGGAAAAGATAATAACAGCTATTTTGCAAATTTATACACAGGAGCTAATTTACATGTGGTATCCTGTGATATTTCAAATGTAAAAGCTCCAGCCTATGTAGACTCTACATCTAGGTTTACAATATCTTATTGTAGAGGGAATGTAGAAAAATTAGCTTATGCAGTAGGTGGAGCTATGATATCGAAATCTGTTCAAGTTCCAAAACATATAAATGATAGTGAAATATATTATCCGGCAGTCGACCTATCTGGTGGATTAGCAGGGCAACTTATACAATTTGACACTCTGTTCCAAGATACATACAGTAATGATACTGACACAAATACAATGAGAATCTTTCCTGCGATAAAACAATATACAGAAAGAGAAGGAGAAGGAACAGATGACACGGCTAATCTTCTTAATCTTGTAGGACAAGGAAAATTTAAGGAAGGATACAAGTCTCTACATGGCTATGCAACATTTGCAGAGATGGCTAGTAAAGATACTATAAAAGCTGATACACTTTCTGAATTTGCTGAGTCTAGAGAAAGTTATAAAATTTATATTAGAATGACGAGAGCTGATAATAATACTACTGCTCCAATACCAAGAGTTCGATTCCAACTAGAAAACGGTGAATATACAGCATATTATAAGTTAGACCCATTAACAAGCCCACTAACTGGAGATGGTTCAGGAACACAAATTACAGATTATAATGCAACTGAGGATAGAGAATTACCCGCAGAATTAGCAGATAAATTAGTTAAATTCGGGATTTATAGTATAGAATTCCAAGGAGATACCGTAGAAGAATATCTAATAGTAGACAATATCCGATTAGTTATAAAAGGTGCAGCGAAAAAAGGAGATAGTGGGAGCATAGACACTACAGAAGTGAAAGCAATAGGTAAAATATTAGCCAACGCCCTTAATGTAAGAAAAACTCCTGGGATAAATGGTGAATATGCTGGATTACTTGTAAATGGGGATACAGTAGAAATAGTAGGAGTTGACCCAAATACTGGATGGTACAAGATAAAATACAATGGTGAATATGCTTATATAACAAATAAATCTGAATATGTAGAAATAATCTCTGGTGATCCAAACGGTTCAACTACAGTTCAAAAAGTAGAAGTATTGGCAGAAAATCTTAATGTAAGAAGTGGAGGAAGTACAAGTTATAATTCTATTGGAATTGTAAGCAAAGGATTTGTTGCAGATATATTAGAGACAGATAAGGATACAGGTTGGTATAAAATTAGTTACAATGGTGAATATGGATGGATTACGAATAATACAACTTATGTGAAAGTAATTACTGGAACAGCAACAGTTATCCCAGAATTATATAATGGGGCAAAGGTCGCAGAATTTGCAGAAAGTTATTATAATGCAAGAAATAATTATACATCTGCGAAATCTTGGGACAATGGATTTACTTACGGAGAAACTACTCCTTGTAGTAGCACAGCAAGTGGTACTATGGGAGCAAATTATAGTATATGGGAAAAGTCTGCCCAAGGGAATTACTGGAAGATGATTGATGATTCTACATTATTATTACTATGTCTTATGGGTTATTCTTATTCAGATTCTCCATATGCAAATCTCGTTAATTTCAACAATTATAGAGCTAATATAATGGCGAAGAATAGTGAATATACAGGCGCTATAGTTCCTACAAGTGGAACAACACTTGCGAGAACTTGTGCAGAAATTGCAAAATTTTTTTCAGATAGAGGACAAACAATTACTGTAAAAACTGATTATAGCAATATTCAAAAAGGGGATTTGATATTCTACGCAGGTAAGACTAGCAGTGGCAATTATATCTATCCAAATAGATGGAAATGTATATCCAACTGTGCTATATGCATAGGTCAAGATACAGATGGAAATGCTCAACTTATTACAGCTATGAGTAACCCTGGAGAGAAACACACAGATGGTTGGTTTGTGGGACTAAAAAAAGACCTTGTAAAAGACTATAATACTAACACAATAGTATTAGTGATACGACCAAGTACAAAAGTAACAAGTGGTGGTTCTTCTTCTAGTGGAGGGACAACAGGAGGTGGTTCTTCTAGTGGAGGAATTACTGTATCGAATATGCGTAAAACAATATGTGATACAGCAATGAAAATAGTCAATATGGCAACAAACCACCAAGCATGGTATTCTCAATTTTATAGAACAACCAGCTTAAATAAATTAAACACGATAAAAGCTAAATCTGAAACTTTAGGAGGTACAACTTATTATCAACCTTCATGGGTTCAAGTAGGAGTTACTTATGGTTTTGACTGCAGTTCTATGGTCGGATGTTGTTACGAAAAAGCAGGAATAGACTACCTAAAAGGAACAACTTGTTCTGGAGGAACACTACAGGCTAATGCAAAATCTCATGGGGCAACATTTTGGAGATATAAGGATTCTGGAATAACAAAATGTAAACCTGGAGACATAGTAATGTGGGCAAACGATGGATATACAGTAACAACTACTAATATGGCAACAGTAAGAACACACCACACTGCTATATACATGGGTAATGGTTATATTGCAGAGGCATCAGGATATAAAGTAGGAATTGTATACCACAAGAGAACATTGAATAATCAAGTATTTTTCATTAGACTTAATGACCTTGCAAATTCTGATACTACAACATCTGTAACAGTTAAAGAAGAATATACAAATTGTTTCAATGAACGTGGTACAATAGATGGTAAGTCTTATATATATAGACTTCATGATGCTAGATGCACTTGTTACAGTGCAAGTGAAAGTAACAGTTCGGGAAGAAGTGGCTTAGGTACGCATATGGGAAAAACAGTTGCGTCGCAAAATATTCCATATGGTACAAAAATATATATTCCAGCACTAAAAGGTCAAACATGGACTAATGCTAATGGAACAAAAGTAACTCTAGATGGTGTATTTACGGTCACAGATAGTGGTATAGCTTGTTTTGACTTCGATATTGTAGCAGGAAGTACAAGCAGTGCTTGTTATAGCAACTATTCAAATCCTTCAAGGATGGAAGTATATGTATTAGAATGGGGAACAAGTACAATACAAAATTATAGCTTTTCTGATACGTACAGAATTGCCTATAACAATGGTGTACTATCCAGATACAAATCAGCATTCAAAAATTATATTAGCAATGGTGGAGTTTTGATAAACCTACTTAAATTCTATAATGATGATGTAAATATAAGAAGTTCAACTTATTGGAATATATTAAATAGCTAGGAGGTGGCAACATGAGAAATTATAATATAGAGAGTGACTTAAAGCAAGAACAATTCCAAACCCTTAAACTTGTTCAAGGTGACAGAGGTAACAAAATAAAAATAAATGTGTATGAAGATGGGCAACCAGTAAGTTTAACTGGTTGCTCTGTCACTGCAAAATACAAAAGAGCAGATGGAGAAATAATAAACGATGGTGTAATAGAAAATATACATGATAATTCCTTCGATGCAGTTATGGATAGTTCTATAACAAAGGTAGCAGGAACGCTAAAAATGTTATTCACTATAGAAAAAGATGCTGTTAAAGTTAGTGCATTTTTGCTGTTAGCAGATGTAAGAGAAGGTATAGGAGAAAGTAGTTCTTCAGGTGGAAGCGCAGGAGGTGGAGAAGTGACAGTAGATCTTACTGATTATTATAAAAAAATTGAAACTTACTCAAGAAAAGAGATTGATGCACAATTTAAAGAAAAGGCGAATACACAATACGTTAATGAAGAAATTGCAAAAGCTCAACTTGAAGGGGCTGGAGTAGATACATCTAATTTTATAGTTAACTCAGATTTGACAGCATTAGAAAATGAAGTTGGTTTCACAAGAACTAGATTAGATAACTTATTCATTAGTGATTTTAAAACGGCTCATACTGGTACATGGAGTGGTTCTCAAACAGCTAAAACTTCTAATATTAATAAATCTACTGTTTCTAAAGAATTTTTAAGTGGAAAATATTTCTGTGTCATTAATTTTGACCTAAATTTTAATGAAGAATTAACAAGTGTATCTCCCTATGTAAAATTAAATTTAAAGGGATCAGATTTCAATAATAATATAGATTTATCCAATGGAGGAATTATACCATCGAAGTATAGTTTGCAACAATACAACAATAATATATCATTATCATTCGTGACGGAATTTACGGAAACAAAAAATGCTTGGGTATCATTAAGTCTTGTTGGTTTAAATGAAAGTGCAACTAGAACTTACGAGGCAAATATACATTGGGCAACAATAATTAAAGTTGATGATTATAATGAAAGATATGATTCTTTAGTAATTGATAATAACTATCTTGAACAATATGTATATGTAAATGACAATGGTAAAATAAGTAGATTGCAAGGTGAAGTAAGTGAACTACAAAAATATATAAAAAATCAAAATATAGTTGATTATTGGGGGGATTCACTAACATATGGTAACCAAGATGGTAGTGGTGTTACAAGGGCAACTGTGTTAAAACAACTTTTAGGAGATTCTTGGACTGTTAATAATTACGGAAGTGGTGGCGAAACTTCTAATACAATAGCTTGTAGACAAGGTGGTATTCATTTAGTGGTTCAACCTGACTTTACTATTCCTGAAACAATAACAGCTGTGTCAATTGATATTGTTGATTCAGAAGGAAATTCAGTAAACTTGAGAAGTTCAATAACAGATACAACAATATTAGATTCAGTAAATCCAGTAGAAATAAATGGTGTTAAGGGAAATTTAGGACAAGGGAGTACTTTTGGAGCATCTCCCTATACATTTACTAGACTTGAAGCAGGTGATAGTGTTGATGTTAACCGTCCTACTAGAGTTATTACAAAATCTATGCGAGAATTAAATAATACTAATAATGTAATGATAATTTGGATAGGGCAAAATGGTGGGTATGATGATGTAAATACCTTAATATCTCAAATAAATCAAATGATAAAATTAAATAATACAACTAACTATCTCGTTATTTCACTTACTTCAGGAGGGAAAGAAACAATAAATACTGTCTTAAATAAAGAGTTTGGAGTAAAATTCATAGATGCTAGACAATATTTAATAGACTATGGATTAGATGATGCAGGATTAACTCCTACACAAAAAGATTTAGATAATATATCTAATAATCTAGTGCCTAAGTCCCTATTAGTAGATAGTGACAATGTTCATTTTAATAAGTACGGCTATACTATAATAGCTAACTTAGAATATAAAAGAGGTAAAGAATTGGGATATTGGTAGTTCACAATATAAAAATATTGCACAATAAAAAGGACTGTAGAAATACAGTCCTTTTATTATAGAAAGGAGAATTTAACATGAAAATTAACATAAAAACTCCAGAGGGAATTACAATAGAACAAGAAGAAATAGAGGCTTATATAAAACATGTAAGAAAAAATAATCCAAATAGAGAGATAGAATATCTTAATATAACATTAGATAAATTAGGATACGTTGATCTAGAATATAAATTAGCACCAGTCGAATTTGAAAGAGTTAGACGAATTACAGGATATCTAGTAGGAACAACTAACAGATGGAACAACGGAAAGAAGGCAGAACTAAAAGACAGAGTAAAACATGAATATTAAAATAGATTATTATTTTAAGGAGGTGATAACAATGTAAAATTATTATATTTGTGTAAGTATTTAATATATAGTAAAACTTAAAAAAAGCATTATTTTAGGACTGTAGAGGTACAGCCCTTTTTTATTGCAAGAAAGGAGAAAAACATGGATACAGAAGTAATAGTTGCAGCGATTGCATTTATTGGAACATTAGTAGGCTCTTATTTTGCTAATAGTAAAACTACTGCGGTAATGCAGGAGCAAATAAAAGATTTAAAAAAAGATATATCTACTTTAAGTAATAGAGTAGATAAACACAATAATCTAGTTGAGCGAATGGTAGCAGTAGAACAATCAACAAAATCTGCACATCATAGAATAGATAATATAGGGGGAAATTAAATGTTAGATTTAAATGTATTAGGTAATTATATAGTGTTGTTAGTTGTAGGTATTTGCTTATGCGTTGGGTACGTAATAAAAGTTAGTTTTACAAAAATAGATAATAAATATATACCATGCATAATGGCAATACTTGGATGTGTTTTAAATGTTTGGATAGCAGGAGGTATAAATCCAGAAATAATTTTAGGTGGTATGTTATCAGGACTTGCATCAACTGGATTACATCAAACTTTTAAAAATTTAATAAGGGGTGAAAAAAATGAGTAAATATTTAGTAGCAATCGATGCAGGACATGGAATGTGTACACCAGGCAAACGTTCTGTAAAATTATCTTCAGATTTATATATTAACGGTGTTCTAGTTAGAAAAAAGGGTCAAGTAATTAAGGAAAATGAATGGAATAGAGCTATATCTGAGTATTTAGCAAAAGCACTTACTAGATGTAATATTGGCTATATGTATACTGCTGATATGACAGGAAAAACAGATGTACCTCTAGCAACTAGATCATATAGAGCAAATAAAGCAGATGCAGATATATTAATTTCTAACCACTATAATGCAGCTGGAACAGCAACTGTTTGGCAAACAAAAGTTAAAGGATTACTTGTTTTACGTACTAAAAATTGTTCTTCAAAATCTATAACATTGGGAAAATTAGCAGTAAAACATTTAACAGCAGATATAGATTATGAGTATAATTACGGCTTGATGCGCGATGTAGATATGAGTGGATTTACACTAGCGATTTTAAGACAAACAAATATGCCTGCCATATTAATTGAATATGGATTTATGGATTATGAAAAAGAAGCAAAACTTATGTTAAATCCATCACATCAAGAGAAATGTGCAGAAGCAGTTTGTAAAGCAATTTGTGAGTATTTTGGTATAAAATATATTTTGCCAAATATTAAAGAAGAAAATAAAACACTATATGTTAAGATAAAAGAAGATATAAATATGCATAGTCGCCCAGACTTTACAAAAGAAAGCACAATAGGTATTGTACCTGCTGGTGGAGTTTATACAGTTATAGAAGAAGTAAAACGTTCTGATACTAATATGTATAGATTAAAATCAGGAGTATATATAACAGCATCTCCTAAATATGTAGAAATATTCAAGAAATAATGAGCCGATATGAGCTAATATGTATAAATATACTAATATAAGTTTATACTTCTAAAAAAGGAGGTATACGCATGTTACTTAGATTAGGATATTTTATATTAGGAGCATTATTAGCAACAGCTATAGTACCATTATTATTAGTAGGCTAAGGTTTTATACCTTAGCCTATTATAATTTTGATGCTTTATATTGATAATTAACCTTATCATCATTTATTTCAGCATACTTATTAAATGCATATTCTTGCCATTCATATATTTTTCTTAAACGTTCTTCACTAAAAAATGATTGTTGTTTATACCACTCAAGCATATCTTTATCATTTTTACTAAAATTATAACTATTATACATTGGAACTAAATTCCATATTTCATATTCACTTGTCAAAGTACATTTTCTTATTAATCCACAGTTATAGTTTCATACCCGTTTTTTTATATAAATAGCTTGTCCATACATATTGTAAAATTAAAATAGATTAAGAAAATTTACTTTAAATACATTAATTTAAAATATAAAATCTAAAAGAAGGTATAAGAATACATATGTAAAATAAATTTATATTTAAATTATTTATAAAAAATGTATAAAAATTTTTAAACTGGAAATAATATAAGTATAATAAATAAGAATTAAATATAAATATATCCCTGATACTTTAGTTATTTTTAATTTCAAATTGAAACGGGAAAAAATAACTAAAAATAAAAGATGGGGGAGTCTGCGCGGCGGGGCCAATAAATAAAAAGAAATTGGCGCTGCTTTTTATTTATTTAAACCACTCGATTGTACAAGCCTAACTCTAGCAATATCAATAAAAAACAGTGTGAAGCGCAAAAAATACACTTCACATAATTAATCACATAGTCAGTCAAATAATTTTTCTAAAAATAGTCAAATATGTGAACCGTATTGCATATAATTAAACATAAAAGGAAAAAGGGGGAAAATAATATGCAAGAACGAGATCTAAAAATTTTAAGTTTTTTAACTATGTGTAGAATATGTACTAGAAAACAAGTACAGGAATTATTATTTCCAGATGTCCATGAAAATATACCATTAAGAAGATTAAAAAAACTAAGCGATGAAGGTTATATAAATAGAAAGATGTTTAATGTAGAAGGTACTAAGAATATGTACGTATACTATCTTGATAAACAACCTAAAAAGAAATTAATAACACATGATCTTTATATAACTGATTTTTTAGTGAAGCTTATAAAGAATAAATATGAAATTTTAGATTTTAAGAAGAGTCCACAAATAGGCAATATAATTCCAGATGCATACTTAAAGATAAGAAAAAATAAAAGAATAAAACGAATTTTACTTGAAGTCCAAATAAGTCCTAATGACTGCTTATCAAAATATAAAGAAATTAAAGAGATAATAATAGAAAATACAGATTGGCCTGTGATGCCTACATTATATGTTATTAATAATCAAGGCTTAAATAAAAGAATGAAAGATATAAAAGTTATATATGATAGCATAAAAATAGAAAAGGTAGGTGATATAATTGATTAATCTATTTATAGATAGTATATTTAATGCTGCTAAATCAATAGAGAATATAGTATTAAAAAAGAAGTATAACTGGGATAAATTATTCTTTGAGATTAACCTATGTAATCGTAGTAAAGAATATCCTATATTACATCATCAATATAAAGATAATGATTTTTATTTTACAATTCCTATAGGGCTTTCAGTAAATGATTTTATAAAATATAAAATAGAAATAGCTACTTTTCTAAAGGTAAATCCAGATAAACTAAAGATAGAGTATAAAAACACGTTGATATTAATTCATATAAATAACAATGATGAAAAATACAATTATAATGATTTTTGCTTTGACGATAAAAAAGGAGTGCCAATCGGAATAGATTTAGACACACATAATATTGTTTACTGGTACTATAGTTCAGCAAATGAATGTCACCTATTAATTGCAGGGGCGACGGGTTCAGGCAAATCAGTTTGTTTAGATGTAATTGTAAATAATTTAATAAAGAGAAAAAATATAGATTTGTATATTCAAGATACAAAATTAATAGATCTGTATCAATATAAAAATAAATGTAAGTATTATGGAGAAGGTAAAAATGGTATAGAGGACATTATGGAAGAGTTAACAGAGGAAATGGAAAAAAGATATAAAGTTTTAAGAAGAAATAAAGATAAGAAATATAAATCTATATTCTTAATAATAGAAGAGTTAGCAAGTTTTAATCCAAAGGTAGATAAGGAATTTTATAGATTACTAGGAGAACTATTAGCAAAAGGTAGAGCGGCGAGTATTTATGTAATACTTACAACACAAACACCATATGCTGAAATATTACCGGGGATACTGAAATCTAATATTAACACAAAAATCGGATTAAAAGTAAATACAAAGGAAGCAAGCAAAGTAATAGCAGGAGATTATGAAGCTTTAATGAATTTGAGAGGAAAAGGACATGGAAAGATTTTTACAGGAAATTGTGTAAGAGAAATTCAATGCTTTAATATAAAAGAAGCATCTACTGCTGCAACAGTAAATGCTCCAGATAGTAATAAGGCCAACAGAACCGAAAAAACTATCTAATAATATTATAATAGTATACAGAAAGAAGTACAAATAATTTTTACTGTACTTCTTTCTATTTTAGTGCTTGTACTAAATAACATTAACCAGGTGGTGATAGTAACTTAGTACAAGTAAATGTGTAAAAAAAATTATAAAAATTTAATGTCAATGTTATAATTTCCATCAATAGTTATAACATCGATAAAAGAGGACCAAAATCTTTTACGTTCAGTTGCATCTAAATTATAATATATAGTTTCTATATTATCTAATATAGAAAGTATCTTATCGGCATCTTTAGGGGCTACTTTTGTAACTTCTTTACTTTCTATTTCTTTTAAAGCCTGAGTAAATATAGCATAATCTTTTTTATAATCTTCTAATGAAATTAAGTCATTTAGATATAATTCTCTTAATTTATCTACTTTCTTTTGAATTTTTGATTTATTTTGAGAAACATCAATAGAGTTTGTTTTTTTTGAAGAAACATCAAAAGAATACAGATAATTTTTATATTCTTCAACTATACAACTCAAAAGCACTTTTTCAAGTTTTTTTTCATTTATAGATTTTTTCTGATCACAATCTTTATAGATACTATATCTATTACATCTATATGTCTTTATTACATTTTTACCACTTCTATTACTATAATGCCCAACAATTTTATAGCCACAGTGTGAGCATCGTAAAAGGCCACTAAAAATATAAGTTTCCTTTCTATTATTAGATGTATATTGTTTATTATTCTTTAATATCCTTTGAACATTATTAAATTGTTCTAAAGAAATAATTGGTTCACAGTAATTTTCTTTATAATAGTTTTTAGATTTATAAGTTCCAGTATAAATTACATTTTTTAATAATTTACTAAAACTTCTAAGGCTTGTAGGCTGATTATAAACAGTATTTATTTGAATAAAAGCAGCACGAGCCGACATTAATTCTTCAACTAAATCGAAACTTTTTTTTACAATCCAAGCAGTATTTTCATCAATTGCTAACTTTTTATCTACAATTTTATAACCCTTTGGAACACTACCAGATATAACTTCATTCCTTTCAATCTTGTATCTAAATATGTCTTTTATACGTTCAGATGTTTTATCTAGTTCTCTTTCGGCTAAAGATAATTTTAAGTTAAATGTAAATTTACCATCTGCAGTTGAAGTGTCTATATCATCTTCAAAGATTGCCTTCATACAGACATTATTATTTTTAAATTTTTCATCTAATAAATTAGCATCTATTATATTTCTGCTTAATCTATCTAATTTTGTAAAAAGAACTATATCAAATTTATCTTTATCAAGATCTGATAATAGATTTTGTAATCCTTGTCTTTTTGTGTTTTTAGCGGTTAAACCTTCATCAATATAAAATTTATATATTTTATAATTATTTCTTTTACAATATTGCTTCAAATCTTCTTTTTGTGCTTCTATAGATAATCCATGAAGCTTTTGTTCTTCATGAGATACTCTACAATAGCAAGCAGCTTTTTTAACTATTGTTTCCATTATGATTACCCCTTTGCTAAATGTTATAGTATATAAATATTTTAAACAATAAATTTTGGATTTACTCATAAAATATAATTTTTTTAAAATTTTTTTTTAATAAGTTACTTTTTAGTTATAAATAAATAAGCAGATTTCTATCATATAAAAACGCCAATTTTGGGGAGACTAAAATGAACGAAAGGAAAAAGGATATGATAGAAATTAAAATACGTGAAATGCGAGATAAAAAAAGAATATCTTTAAGAACATTAAGTAGAAAAACGAAGATAAGTATAGGGGCATTAAATAATTATGAAAATAATAAAACAAGTCCAACATTAGATAATATTGAAGAAATAGCAAAAGCACTTAATTGTAAAATAAATGATTTATTTGAGTCAGAATTCAAGTAAATGAAAAAAAGTGTTCACATATATGAACACTTTGTGAAAATTGTAGAAAAAGAGAGAAAATATAACTACAATCAAACTATATAAAATAAAACAAAAATTCAAAGTTGCATGATTAAAAAAAAAGATTTAAAATTATAATTATATCGAACATATGTTCTAAGTAAATTTAAATAGGGGGATTTAGAATGGATAAAAAGGTAGATAAAAAAGAAAATAATTATAAAAAAGAAAAAGATTTATATACAGAAACAATAATAAAAATGATGAAAAATATGAATGAAATTGAAAAGAAGAGAATATATAAATTTGTATCATATGTTTATAATAAAAAATAAGTCCAGAAAGCTGGACTTATTTTTTATTCCGATTCTTTTTTTATTTCTAGAAATCTATCAATTATTTTTTCTAGTGTTTCTAATTCATCCTCGCTCAAAGAAGCAAAAGTTTTAAATAAGTTTTTATGAAAATTATTCTCCCCTGTCATTATATACTCAATCTTTCTTAAACAATCCTCATCATCTTTATCATTAGAAAACATTTCACCTTCACCAGTTGTAAGCCATATATAATCAATTTTAAATTCACTACAAGTTAATCTTATACTTGCTTCTTTTAAGTTATATTTTCCGTTTTCAATATCACTTACAGTATTTGCTTTTAAACCTATTTTTTCACCAAAATCCTTTTGAGTCATTTTTAAAGTTTTTCTTAAATATTTTAATCTTTCACCTTCATTCATGATATCACCTCTATATTAATAATATCGGAATACGAAAAAAAAATCAATAATTTTATTGACAAATATCGTGAATTGAAATAATATATAAGTATAAAATCGAGATGCGATAAAAAAGGGGGATAAAAAGATGAAAAACGAAAAAATAGAAAAAATAGCTGAAAAATTCATGTCATTAGACGAAAAATCAAAACAATTTGTCGCTGGATATATGTCAGCTAGAATTGAAGCAGCAGAGGAAATAAAAAAGCTTAAAGAAGAAATTAAGGCAATAAAGGAGAGTTAATCTCGCCTAAGGGGGAATACGAGTGAAAACTAAAAATGAACCTAGAGTAACATTTGTGAATGAACTTGACATAAATAAATTGATAAAAGGCTTAGAAAGTATATTAGGTAAAAAATACGATGTAGACATAAAAATAACGGTTACAAGGAAAAATCAGAGAGAGGAGGTTTAAAGATATGAAAAAGGTCGTAGAGTTTACATTTCAAGAAGCATCTGATTTAGAGTGTATTCTTTATATGCAAATAGAACAAATAGAAAAAGATATTAGAAGATACGAAGAAAAAATAAATAATACTTCTAAAGTTTACATAAAAGCAAGCTATAAAGATATGATTGACAAATCAAAAGAAAATAAAAAGCTTATAGAAAATCTATTGAGAAAAGTAAAAGAAGCTAAAATAACAAATTAGGGGGAAAAGAATATGAAACACCTAGAAGATTTGACAGTTAAAGAATTAAGACAAGCAGCAAAAGAACTAAATGTAAAAGGAAGAAGCAAAATGAATAAGGCAGAATTAATAGAAGCCTTAAAGACAAGAGAAGCAAAGACTAATCAAGAAGCTAATCAAAACACAGATCATAAAGCAGTAAGAAAAATAACACAAAATACAGATTCTAAAGGACTAATCAGAATATGGCACGATGTAGTGAGAACATTACCACCAGGAACACCAGTAACAGTTAAGATGTTTTCAGATGAAGATGTAATAAAAACATTTACTGGAAGACTTAAAGAAGGCAATAGAAAAAGGGATGATGGATTACCAGATGTTTTTATAAAGATACATGCTAAAAAACCTTTCAATATACAGTTATACGATAATATTCAAGTATTCATGACAGAAAAAGATTATCAGAAAGCAAGATATGGTGAGTAATTTTTATACTCCAAAATAAATTATGAGTAGTAAAGAGAAGGGGGAAAGATAAAAAATGGTAGTTTATTTAAAAGATGAGGAAACAATGGTTATAGAAACAGAAGGCAACAAAGTAGAAATCAAAATAAAAGATAAAAATCAAGATAAAAACTTGAAATTAGAGTTTGAAAAATAGCTAGAAAAGTTAAAGTAAAATCAAGTCGAGAGTACACTAAATGCGGTGTTTACCGACTTGATAATACTATTAACTTTAGAACATATAATAAATAATTTTAATTTATATTATTTATGATTTGGGGGAAGTAAAAATGTCATATATACAAAAGACAATAATATCAGGGAAAGTAGTAGAAGTTATAAAACAGTATGACAGAAAACACTTCCCTAAAGGTAAACATACTAAGTTTAAGAAAAGTGATATTAGAGGACCAAAAGAAAATAAAACTACTGAACAACAAGAAAAAGTGAATTATAGACAAAAAGAATTAAAACTTACTAGACTATTAAATTGTAACTTTCAAGGTGGAGATTATCATATAGTTTTTTCTTATAAAGAAGATCTTAGACCAAATAGCATAGAAGAGTTAAAAGACGATAAAAAGAAGTTGCTAAGAAAAGTAAGAACTGAATATAAAAAACAAGGAAAAGAACTTAAATATATAGCAGTAGCGGAAGTAGGAAAAAGAAAAGCATTACATTTTCATTTTGTAGTTAATGCTATAGATACTTCTATATTCCAAAAGTGCTGGAATAAAGGATTTATCAAGATTAGCTTACTGGATAAAAGTGGACAATATAAAGATTTAGCAGCTTATTTATTAAAATATACTAAAACAAATAAAGAAGAAGCTAAACAACTTAATGGTGCTGCATGGAACAGTAGTAAAAATTTAGACAAGCCAGTTGTAAAAGTAAAAGTAATAACAAGAAATGAGTTTTTTAAAGAAGAAGTAACAAAATCAAAAGAATATGCAAATTATTATTTAGAAAAAGACAGTGTTTATTCAGGATTTAATGAATTTACGGGATACAAATTTTTTAGATACACACTAATTAGATTAAATTGATAGGGGGAATTTGATTTGAGTAAATATAGCAATACATACTACTTAAAAGTGACATTAGAAAAATACGATATCTATGACAGTTTTAATATAGATAAAAAAGTAGTAGAAAAAGAGTTTAAAGTAAGAACAATAAAAACGGATACTGGATTTGTTATAAAAAATAAATTTAATGCATTTAGAGATAGTAGTAAATACAGAATTGTAAATAATACAGATGGAACAACGGATTTATTGATAAAAAATATTCAGTATTTTAAGGAGGGGTAGATATGAGTGGATTAACACCAGTGAATTTTAATAATGAAATAGTAATAACTACTAAAACATTAGCCCAAGTTTATGGATGTAAAGAGCTACAAATACAACAAAACTTTAAGAACAACCAAGACAGATTTAAAGAAGGTAAACATTATTACAAATTAGAAGGTGAGAAATTAAAAGAGTTTAAGAACATCCTAGATAATTTCGAGGATGTTACTGGTTGTAAGAAAAATACAGCAAGATTAATACTTTGGACTAAAAGGGGAGCTAGTAGACATTGTAAGATGTTAGGAACAGATAAAGCATGGGATATGTTTGATTCTTTAGAAGAAAATTATTTTAATCCTAAAGTAGCACAATTAACAGAAGAGGACCAAGCAATATTAAGTATAGTAAATTCATCTACTAAAGCTGAAACAGCCTTAGCTATTAAGAATTATAAAGAAATAGTAGAAAAACCATTACAAGATACAATTGAAAAACAATCTAATACTATAAATGAATTGTTACCTGCTGCAAATTATACTAAAAAAGTTTTAGAAGATAATAATACATTGCTTACTATAACACAAATAGCAAAAGACTTTGGAATGAGTGGACAGGCTTTAAATGATTTATTACATGATTTAGGAGTTCAATACAAACAAAATGGCCAATGGCTTTTATATTCTAAATACCAAGGCAAGGGATATGCAAGAACTGTTCAATCAGAAATTAAAAATGCAAAACCACAAACAAAATGGACTCAAAAAGGTAAAAAATTTATAAATGATACTTTGAGAAAAAAAGGAATAAAAACTATTTGGGAACAAGAACAGGAAGTACTACAAGTTCAACAAACATTTGATTTAAATTAAATATAAGGGTATGAAACTATAACTATGGAGGATTAATATTATGGATTACAAGATATATACACTTGCTGAAGATATAAAAATAGAAAAAACAAGTTCATTAATAGCGACAGTTGGAGATATAAGAGCAGAAAAAGAAGCTGATACACATTGGGTTAATATATTTATAAATGACAACTCAGATATAGGTTATTCATTTATAGATCAAGTTGAACTATTTGCAAAAGACGATATAAAAACTCAAGAAGAACTATTAGTTTTTACTATGAACTGGTATTTTGAAAATGTTCAAGTTGTAACAGAAAAACAAAATAAAATAAATATACAAAAAGCAATAGAGTATAGAGAAAATCTAGAATATGAAAAAGCAATAGAAGATTTATCAAAATATACAGAAGAGCAATTATTTGAAGAATTAGAGAAAAGAGGGTTATGTAAGACAAGAATTTTAGAAGACAAAGAAGCTAATGATTACTTAGTTTTAGAAGAAATTAAAGAATTATTTGATGCAAATTCACAGTCAAAAATAAAAAGTATAAAAAATAGAGAAAAAGAAAATGAAGTAGTTTTAGAAAAAATAAAAAACCTTATAAGCTTTTTTTATAAAAATCAAAGTGAAATAATTAATTAAGTACATAGTTTTAATCTTAATAAACCTTCTAATCTTGTAAATATCTAGATTAGAAGGTAGTAAAGGAGGATGAAAAATGAATACATTAGAAGCATTAATACATTTAAAAAGTATTTGTGACAAAGAAGAAGATTGTAGTAAATGTGAAATAAAAAAACTACTACATGAATGTGTTTATCAGACTATTCCAGGAGAATGGAAAATAAATGATAAGGAGAAATAAAGGATATGAAAATAATACTAAACATTATAGGAGTTTCCGCCCTATTTTGTATCGGATTTGTAGTTGGAGCATGGTGGAATTATGTACATACTATAAATAAACAAATAGAAAGAATAGACGAATACCTAAAAAAAGAAAATGAACGATTTGAATTAATAAAAGAGGGAAAAGGGGGAAAGAAGAATGACTAAATTTCCAATCCTAGATACAACAAATATAAAATTTGAGGTAGAACTAGAAAAACTAAGAGAAGAATCAGAAGAGTTAGTAGAAGCTGCAAATAAATATAGTAAAAATGAAATTATATGTATAGATGAAGTATTAGAAGAAGCTTGCGATGTAGTCCAAGTAACTATAAACATATTAGACAGATTAGGAATGATTGAATATGTACCAGAGGCAATAGAAAAACATATAGAAAAATTAAAGAAAAGAGGATGGGATTTTAAAGGGATTATTTAAGGGGGAATAGATATGGATTATAAAAAAGACCCTTGTTATGAAAACTATTTAGCACTTGCGTATACTATTTTAAATGGGAAAAAAGATATTCCAAATTTTACGAGTTTACAAGATAAAGCAGAAGCTAAAAAAAGAATAAATGAAATAAAAGAAATAAGAGCATCAGGGGGAAAAACAGAGCTAGAACAATTATTTCCTAAATTTGAGAATAGAGAGCCTAAAAAGAATAAAGTATATGTTTTAGACTTAGATCTTAATAAAAAATATTCTTTTAAAAGTAAAAAAGAAGCTTTAAAAAAGTTAAGAATAGGGCAAAAAGAAATAACAAATATAAAAGAACCCAAATTAACCAAAGATTATAAATATATTATTTATGAAAAGAAAATAAAGCTAAAACAGATTAGACCAGGAGATTTTATCGCTATATTAGAAACAGGATATCCAAAAGGATTATACTGGATAGAAAATAATGGAGGTAAAGAATATATAAGCATAGATAGTAGAAAGGAAACGACAATAAAAAAACATGACTGTAAAGAAGCTGCGGTATTATATTTACTAGATTTAATGAAAGGGGGGAAAGACTTTGAGACTATGGACTGAGGAAGAAGTAACATACCTAAGAGATAATTGGGGAGTTACAAGCATAAAAACAATATCAAGGGTTTTAAATAGAAGTGAAAGAGCAATCTCAATGAAAAAGTACGAGTTAAACTTAGGAGCATTTTTAGAGAATGGAGATTATATAACTTTTAATCAATTATTAAAGACAGTAGGATACAATGTAGACATGAATACTAGAAATTCATGGATTAGGAGAGGATTACCTTTAAGAAATAAAAAGGTTAATAATAATAGTTTTAAAGTTATAAAGATAGACAGGTTTTGGGAATGGGCAGAAGAAAATCAAACATTCTTAGATTTTTCAAAATTTACAAGGTTTTCACTTGGAAAAGAACCACAGTGGGTAGAAGCTAAAAGACAAAGAGACATAATCAATAATACATATAGGAAAAAAACATGGACCCAAGATGAAGATGAAAAGTTAATTTTTTTATTAAAACAATATAAGTACAATTGCACAGAAATAGCAGAAAGGATGCAACGAAGTGAATTCTCAATAAGAAGCAGATTAAAACAATTAAACATAAAATATAGACCTATTACTAATGAGGAAATATCAAGATGGACAGAAGGAGATATAAAACTACTAAATAAGTTAGTAAAGGAAGGTTATGACTATAAAACAATACAACAAAAACTTCCTAATAAAACTGCTGGAGCTATACGAAATAAGCTTTATCGTATATATGGGACAGGAGATTTAGATAAAATAAAGGGTAAAAAAGAGAAAACACAAGAATTTAAAAGCAGTAATAAAAAATGGACCGAGGAAGAAAAACAGATTTTAGAAGATATGATATGGGAAGGTTTAAGCATAAAAGAAATACAGAAATACTTACCAAACAGAAGTATAGAAGCAATAAGGAGAAAAATGAAAAGATTAGTTGAATAAATACAGAAGGGGGAAAAAAACAATGAATAGTGTAGTATTAGTAGGGAGATTAACAAAGGACCCAGAGCTAAGATATATGCCTGGAACTGGAACTGCAATTGCAACATTTACAATTGCAATAGATAGAGATTATAAGAAAAAAGATGGTACAAAAGAAACAGATTTTATACCTATAGAAGTAATAGGAAAAGCAGCTGAGTTTTGTGCTAATTACATAACAAAAGGAAGATTAGTTGCAATTCAAGGAAGAATTAAAGTAGATAGATATAAAACTCAAGCAGGGGAAAATAGAAGTTTTACAAAAGTTAGCACAGGAAGTGTACAAGCTTTAGACTATAAAACTAACCCACAAGATAATCCAAGTTTTGAACCAACACCAGGATTAGATCCAAATGGATTTCAAGCTATAGATGATGATGACATACCCTTTTGATGCTTCTATATTTGAAAATAAGCTTAGAGGATTTAGAGATAGTAAAGGAAATATAACAAATATAGTAGGAAAGGTAGAAGATTTTGATAGTAAAGAATCATTCTTTAAATTCTTAGTAGAAAATAATATAACTATTAAAGTTTTTATTTCTTTATTGT
>OBJJ01000082.1_pt1 | contig 27791 bp, 7 predicted proteins | sample 1481611 | NCBI WGS metagenome assembly OBJJ01 (sample SAMN02044696, study PRJEB22538) | human gut metagenome
TTAAGGGGATTTCTGGTATATACATTATAACCGATAAGGTATACATAGGTTCTACTAATAAATACTTGTATAAGAATTTTGAAGTCAGAATATATCCTTGCAATGTAGATAGAGATTTCTTATATGACGTTGAAGAATATTTGATACAGGAATATGACTCTTACACCAATGGGTATAATATGTCAGAAGATTCTAGGTGTAAGAACTACTGGACTGAAGAGGAAAGAAGGGAGAGGCTTAGGAAATGCAATCTGGGCAAGAGGTGTTCAGAAGAACATAAAAGGAAGGTTGGAGAGATTAAGTCAATCCAGAACTCTGGAGAAGGAAACCCTAATAAGAAACTAAGTAGAGAGGATGTCTTATTCATAAGGTCTAATTCCACTAAATATACCTGTGAAGAGTTCTGTACAATGTTTAATATGACTAAAACACCAATAAGGAACATTATACATCTGAGGTCTTGGAAATATGAGGACTGTATACCTGAAGGATACGTTCCACCTAAAAGTATGAAGCGATGAAAGTAGTAAATATTGAAATTGGGAAACAGAGGTATAAGGTTGAGGTTGCCTGTACTGAGGAAGATAGAATCAAAGGATTACAAGGAAGAGAATCTTTAGATGAAGATAAAGGTATGTTATTTGTATTTGATGAGCCTGATACAATAGATTTCTGGATGAAGGATACTAAAATTCCACTAGACATCATTTTCATTAATGAAGATATGGAAGTAATATCAGTATATCAGGGAGAACCTGAGAATGAGAATATAGCTGAGGAAGATGACGTACAATTTGTATTAGAAGTTAATCAAGGCTCTGGTATTAAAGAGGGGGATGAACTTGATATTGAAGAGGATGAAGAACTGCCTAAAATGAAGGTAATTGCTCCCGATGGTTCTACCCAAATGGAATTGGAAGGAGGAGAGAGAATTTTTAGTAGAAAGAATACAAGAACTCTAATCAGAATGGCTAAGAGAGCCTCTAAATCAAAGAGTGAGAAGGATTATAAGGCATTAGGTAAGAGGATGTTTACCTATTTAAAGCAGCAGGATGAAAGAGAGCCTGAATATGTAGAGAAGAAAGAGTAAATAAAAAAAATAAGGGCGTTACCAGTGAATCAATCACCAGTAACGCCCTAATTATTTATATAAGGTTTAGTTGAGACATTATCTCCTTTACTTTACCTATTAAATATTCTATATCATTATTATTATCTATTCTGTAATCAAAACCTTCATAATTATCCAATGCTACTTCCGATGGGTGGGTATCATGGAAGGGGGTTTCCCTGTCTACTCTGATGATTATACCTCCTCTATCTTTAATGGCTTGGGCCTCAGAAGGAAATCTAACATCTGGGATAATCCAGTGGTCATGCTCACTATAGCTTGTAAATAAGGCATCCACCCATAATGTTGGAGATATACTTCTTCCAACTTCAGTTCCAAATCTCTGTAGGAGTTCTCTATTAGTATAGTATCCTCCTTCGGGTTTAGCTATCTCACTATAGGACATCTTAAATATGTTATCCTCGAATGCCTCTACACGTACATTAAGTATAACAGCTAGGACTTGTTTGAGTTTATCAGCGAATGCGTGCTTATACCACATACTACCTAAAGGACTTGAGAACATCTTTACAAATGTAAGCATATCTCCGTACCTATTCCATATATCTAGTGCTTTAATAATCTTACATACTGTATCCTTGCCAGTTTGCTTTTTACCACTGATTCCAATCAACATTGTCTTATTCCTCTTTAGTTGGGTCTATATAATCCCAAATTGGCTTAGTTGCTCTAGTAGCTGCCACAGTATTAATTAGACCCTGATACAAAGATTTATCTCCTGATATAACACTTGAGAATGTATCTACGGTTCTGTTAAGAGTCTCAAATGCGAATGGGGTCCATTTCATTCCACGCCCAGCAACTGCATCAAGGAAGTTGAAATCATAGGCTGAATTAGTAAGTATTTTACTTCCAAGAGATAATGTTGCATTTATTACCGCATCATTCATGGTATCATTGCCTCGTTCTTTTATATCATCCTTAACAAATTCTGCTAGAGAACCACTAACTACAGCCCCCACAAATAATAGCATAAATAAATCATAGAACAACTGTCGTAAATTAGACCTGTATGCCCTTCTAAGATTCTCATCCTCATTATTCCAGACGTCATTAGTCATCAATTTCCATCCTTCTCTTACACTACCTTTCTTATAAGACCCTACTATTAGGTCATTTAGAACCTTGTTAAGGGTTAATAAGATACCTTCCTCAAATCGTCCTTCCCACTTGTAGAATGGGAATCCTGTATCTTCAGTAGTTGCTTCATCTGTAATCTGACCTTTATCATCTAACTTATGGTAATACTTCTGTCCGTTCTCTTCATAATGAACTAGTCTACCTTGCAGTTTGATTCCCTCTGGAGCTAGATATTGATTCTTCTTAGAAGACCAGTATGTACACATTTGGAAGAATAATCCCCCAATTAGAGTACTTTGGAACATAGACTTCTTTTCATGGGAATAATATCCATATATTGAGTCTGCTAAGGCTTTATGACTTTCAGATTGCTGGACAGTATATGCCTTTGGCAATGCATCTCCTACTTTAAATAATGAACCGTCTTCATTCCTAGTATGTTCTTTAACTAACTGGTGTGCCATAGTATAATACAATGCCTCTTGCTTCTTATAGTCTGGACTAGATGTATTTCCACTAGCGTAGGCACTAAATCGACTATCTTTCTTCCAATCATAAACTAATTTACCATTTACCACAGAGTGTGCTTCCCAGCACCCATCTCCTCTCATTTGCGCTCCAAATATAGTCATTCTATTGTAGAAGTCGGGCCTAGATGCAAATCTAAAAGCGGATGCCCAGAAGTTCCATATACCAGCTTGGTCCGACTTTATCTTATCAGCATAGGTATTCATATCCATATCATTAAGTCCATACAGTTCATTCAGCAACTCCGACATAGACTTATTGTTGCCATAGTGAATAGCGTCTGCAATAGCATACTTATAGGCTTTAACCATATTCTCTTTAGTAAAAGATAATCCTCCGTCAGGCTTTCGTATTACTAATGATATATCCTTCCAAATACCATCTAAGTGCTGATACATCTGTACTGGGGAGAATGCTAATGCAATCTTAGAAGCAAATCCCATCAATCCTCCAGTAATAGCTGCAATAGGTTTACGGTCGTCGGAGATTAGAGATTGGTTAAATATCTTATTCCTAACATAGTCACTTAGATACTCTAAGTCATCCTCAAACTTATCATTTAGGATAGTACCCATATCACTAAGGTGAATAGCTAAGGCTTGCAACGATGGGAAGATTTCATCTAAGTGTTCCTTAGCAGAGTATGCAGTGATATGTTTGAGTAATAAAGTCTCAAGATTTGTTTCGAAGAACTCTGGCTTCCTATCTTCTATCAAACTTAGCCTTATATCTGAACCCTTCTCGCCTATATCAAATGAGTTGGTCATTTCCCATAGCTCTCCTCTACGGACTTTTTCAATATTAGTATCCGTGGGGTCTAAGAATCCTTCTACCTTTGTTTTAGCCCTTTCTACAGCCTTTTTTGGACTCCAGTCCTGTAATTTATCCTTTATAGCAGATAGTAACCCCTTACTTGAAGCAATAGATGTAGCATTACCAGCAGCTAAGGGCAGCCTGTAATACCTCACATCCCCAGATAATCGTAACTCTTCTATCTCTTCTTCAGACATATTCTTGAATCTATTAGCATTAACTGTCTTAAGGAAATACTTTAGGAACTTCCTTTGAGCTTCGGATAGCCCAGTTGTTGGGTCATCTGGGTTCTTCAATAATATATCCCCATCATCGGTATATACTATCATATCTCTGTATAGGGTAGCCTGGTTACCTATAGTTCTTTCTTTGAGATATGTAAATCCTTGGTCATTCTTTAGTTCATTTACTAGGTTTCTTATCTCACCTTGTGACCTATTTACTGTGTCTCTAATATTTTGGTATGCTACAGTTACCAGTGAAGTTAGCTTATTTAGAATTGGACTCTTCATATTACCTGGGTTATCAAGGTAAGTGCCTTCCAAACCAGCCTTCCATACACAGACAGATTCTAGCCATTTATCATGGTCACGAAGCTGTTGTCTAAAATCCAGACCATCTATCTCACCAATAGCCATTTCTAACATTCTATATACTTGAACATGAGGCATACCTATAATATCATCATTTGGTCTGGTATCATTAACGTTAGGGAATGCTTCCAGAAACTCCTTTCTAAGATTAAGGAGCTCTAACCTGAGCTTGGTTGGGTCTCCTATACAAGCATCTAAAGCACTGGTGGATTCTGCAAACTTTCTCCATTTCTTATTTATTTTAGTATCATCCCTTACATTAGATATAATCTCCCTAAACCTATTGTAGAATATATCATACCTATTTGCCATTTTAACTGGGGCCTTCCTTCCTTTTAGATTATTCACCCCAATCGGGGATAACTTGTCTAACTCATTGAAGCAGTATAATAATTGCTTATTATCAGCTGAGATACCTTCTTCTCTGAATGGGTTGTATACACTTACTTCTCCTACTATAGCGTTCTCCTCAAATAGACTAGGTAAGTTATTTAATACCAACATGGCCTCCATCAATTCGATGTTACCATTAACACTCTCCATCATCAATGAGTTAGGTTTATTTTGTGATATAATGTCACTTTCAAATGCACCAGTAAGTCCTCTTCTTCCTTTTACTAATTGTCTAGACCTTCTTAACATAGATGTACTAATCTTCACCACATCTATCTGATTAGTAAACTTATTCCTAAGCAAGATACATCCTAAATACTCTGCAGGTTCACAATCTACTACTTCCCAGTTAGAATTACAATATCTAGACATCCTTCTTTGGAACCAACCATTTACACCTTTAGGGTTATCAGGAATCTGCGCTCTAGTAAACTCATAGTAAGGATTTTCTTCTTCTATAGCTTTTATTAGACCCTCCTTGATAACTTGTGTGGAGTTAATCTTATTATTAGCTATACTGTTCATTTTTCTTTTAACCATTACGAAGAGCTCCTCATAGGAATTGGCTTTAAGTGGGTAGTCATTGCCCTTTGGAGTATATATGTATTTACCTGTTTCTGGGTTAGGTACATCCCCTTTACCTTCTTTTATGGTTTCAGTTACCATAGCATCTGTAATCTCCCCTGGAACGCTATTATACTTAGGGAACCACTTTGACATTACACCAGTTACAGTTTGTAGTAGGTTCTCAGTAGTAGCCTTAGTGATAAATGGTGCTGGAAGAAACTCATCAATGTTCTCTTGAATATTAATATTGGTCTTAATATCTTGAGTTAAATCTTCAACATGACCGGAGTATTCCTTTATACCACTGTAAGTCCAATCATCTCCTTCTCTTTTAAAATCGGATAGCTGGATTGGGGCCACAAATAGTTTAGAACCACTAGTATTTATTCCATACTTTCTTAATAAACGTTCATATACACTCAGCTGGTACTTAAAGGTCAGAATCTTGGCGGAATCGTAACCAGTTTCAGAGGCTGTACCTATATAAGGTTTAGGTGATGTCTTGTAGTCAATAATATGAACGTTTCCCCTTTTATCAATTACTAATAAGTCAATAACTCCTAACAGCTTGTTAGGATTGCCTGATTCATTTATTTGTGAGGTAACTCCAGAGACTGCCACTTCTGGGAGGTATATTAAGTCTTCACCTAACTCCCTTTGTAAGGACTTCTCTAGGTCTCGGCAGTATTTAACAGTTTCAGCAATAACTTTGCTAGGAACTAAATTAGTGTCTAGGATTGATGGGAAATATGTGTTAATTAAGAAGTTATCATCTGACTCTCGTATATTCCTTCCACTCTTGGATTCACTGAAATACTTCTGCATTGCTTTATGAAGTTCAGTACCTATTTTACCCTGAGTCTTCCATTTATTCTCAATAATCTCCCTAGCTCTGGCAAATTCCTCATCACTTACTATGGGTCTAGTTTCAGCCCCCTCTCCAAATATGGCAGCAGCTTCTTCTTTATCAAAGTTACCTCCAGCCCATCTTGGTCTAATCTCTTTCCAATAGTTCTCAGGTCTAAATTCTGGGAATAATAAATCCCCGTCTAGGTTTCTCAGACCTTGTAGAAACTTATTAACACCAATATATCCATTACTAGACACATTAATGTTTTCAATATCATTCTTGCCATCTTCCGTTTCAGAGATAGTCTTATTTGCCTTAAGGGCTTCAGTATCCATCTTTAGATTCATTATAGAATCATAAGTTTGAATAGCTCTATTACTCTTGGCAAATACAATGTCCCCATACTTAGATACTAAATGCCTTCTTTCAAGTAAGAAGTCATCTAACTCTAACTCAGATTGGAAGATATGTCCTTTGTAATCATATATGCACCCCATTATCCACAAAATTCTTTTAGGTCTTTACTTTTCATCAAATCTGATTTAACATTAGCTAGTACTCTATGAACCTCAGCAGACTTAACATTAAGGGTCCCAGAGTATTGGTTGTTTGTTAATGCCGAGCCTAAGTATTCTGATAACTTTACTAAAGAAGAGTTAAATAGGTCTTTTGGATTCATAGTAGTTACACTTTGTTCACCAAATAATACGGAGTCAAGTACTCTGTTCATATTATAGAATGTTTTATGTAACACATTAGCTGGTAACTTATCAATAACGCTTCTCTGTCCTGTTATATATTTTGAGAACTCTGATACTAGTAGTTCTTCATTTATGTCTGAATCTGTTCTATTCTTATAGTCTCTGGCTAACATTGACCTATTAGGTAGTTCATTCATGGCTTCTACCATTGAGAAGTATAGCTGGGGGTCGCTGTACCTAATTGAGCCTAAGAATAGATGTAGCATTTCATGTAGCGGAGCATCAATACTAGAATTATCCATATTGATGTATATATCTCCATTATAGATGAAAGCATTAGTTGTCTTAGCATCGTCTACTATTCCATTCCATTGTTCTGAAGACAATTCTCCATTAGTGATACCAATGAAGTTAATTCCATATAAATTTGCTAGCTTCTCTAATATGCTATTAAAAACCCCAACATTTCTAGAAGGAGATGTAGAATCATCTATGATTATTCCCCCTTCATATACATTGTCCCACTTATTAGGACGCTTTTTAACTTGTATAGTTGAAACTTCATTAGAGGGAGTTAGTTCCACTTCTAAGTCCCTATACGTATTGTTTATTCTAATATTAGCTTCTTTAACATCTGTTGTTCCTGTTTGAGAGAGTATCTTATCATTCTTTACAAAGCTTGTATCATCTACTGTTTTTACTGACAAAGAACTATTTAAGTAAGGTCTAGAGTCAGCTCCAGGTATCTCATCAAGCTCTGGATACCTACCAAATTTATCTACAAATGTAGATACAAAAGCATTAAATTTAAATCCAGAGAGCCCAGACATCTTTAACAATGTCTGGTACTCTACTGAATTTTTATTAAGACATACTGCCATAAAATTAACAAGGATTGTCTAATAATTGAGCTATGATTGCAGAATATTGTAGACTATCAACAGTTTTAACATTCATACCATCAACAACTCTAGTTACATAAGGTACATCTAAGTCTGATTCAGAACCACCTAAGGATTCAGCCAGTTTAACTAAAGTCTCTCTACTATAAGTTTTACCCCTATAGCTTATAGATTTTAGATTCCTATCAACATCAAGATTAATCACAGAGTTTGAGTCAATTCTTATGTTATGGTCATTATATATATCCGCAACATCCCAAGGATTAGTGTAGTTAGTATTCTCAATAACTCTTGTATAATCCTCTAGGTTTGGTCCATATTGATAACCTCCCATATCCCCACTGTCATCAGATACAAAATCCATATAATCAGAATCATATTCAAAATCCCCATCTACCTCCGGATTATCCATTGAATTAGACTTCCTAACAAATAAGTGATATTTCATATTAGAATCATCATAACTTCTAACATAATACTTAGATGAATAGTTAGTATCTTCAATAGGAGCACACCATTTTAGAGCTTCGTCATAAGTGAAGTCTACCCCCTCAACTAACATTGAGTTAGAATCAAGTACAGACGTAAACTTATGAAACTCCTCTATTAATGGAGAGGATTTTGTTCTGATAATATCCTCAAAGATAGTAGTTAAAGAACTTTGAGATACAGTGTTATTAAAGTTTATTAGATTATAATAGAAGAACAGGTCTGTCAATGGATACCCTTGATATGTTGGAGCACCTTGTAATTGGTTAAAGGCTCTCTTATACCTATTAAAACGCTCTACCTCCGAACCAGTCTTTGGTAACATATTAGTTGGCAAAGAATATACGAATGCAGCGTTACCACTAAGGGTTCTATCTAATCTAGTTGGACTTAAAGATTGAATAAATTCATTAGGTTCTATATCCTTTAATTCAGGAATTACCACAGAATCCATCCACATTTTAAATGACTCATTACCCCATCTTGTTCCTAACATAATAGGAGTATTACCTTGAGTAGTAAATGTGTTACCAATACTATTCATAATAGTAACACCAGCTGGGATTGTAATTACCTTCTCAGAAGTTTTCATCCAAGTGTTCCTAAGAGTCATGTCACAGAATGACTGTAACTTCTTATAAACATTAGACCTTTCTTTACTACTGTAGAATCCACCGCCCTTAATAATTCTAGGACCTAAATCCCTCATCATTCTATACTTGGACATAACCATATACTTGCTTTCTACATCCATATGGAAGGCTTTCAAATACCCTCTATAGTGAGGTACAGACCATGCTGCATCCAATACGTTGAAGGAGTGCTTTAATCCCCCATACAGAGAGATTAAAGTGCTTCTATATTCCTCATCAGACATAAATTTACTAAAGGAGATTCTATATGGATTGTCAGTATTATTAGTTAGATTTCTTAGCTTTGCTATAACATCAGAAACCTTCATAATCATTCCGTCAACCATTACAGTACCCTCTTCAGCTGATATTTCCTTAATTCTATCTTCAAAGATTCCTTCGAACTTATCAATAAATTTAAGGGAGTCTTCAACACTATTAGAGAGACCTTGATTGAGGGCATAGATACCTCTCAATCTGCCCATTTCAGATGCACCTTGGACTAGCTGTTTGATTGAATCAATAACTCTGTATTGAACCCCTTCTGAGTTAGTGATAATGTCATTGTTTATCGTATTAACAAACCTGATATAATCAGATAACTCTTCTAAGAATTTATACATTGAGACTTTGTTCATAGATACATCCATAGACTTGATTCTCTTTCTTAAACTATCAATCAATTCATGACCTTTAGATAGGTCGGAGAGCTGTAGCATTTTACCTATTACAAAATCAGATGACCCAAACTCACTCTTTAGTATAGAAATAAATTCTGGGTCTAATTCCCCAATACTTGGACCATTCTCAATATATCTAATAGCACTAGTAATTGACATACCAGCCTTTCTATTAAATACATTAGAATCCATGAGCTTAGAGAGTATACGAGCAGTTCTGGACATCATAGCTCCAGCTAAATCCTTAAGAGGAATTCCAATTGCTGTACCGTAAGTATATAATCCCATCATATTAGGTCCGGCATTGATTTTAGCCAATATCGGGTCTTTAGCATTATCAGTTGCAGCTGACATCAATGCTGAGAATACTAGCTTAGCATCTGTATCATTGTCCACACTTCGTAATGCATCTAATACTTCAAGATTACTTATGGATTCAGGACTATCAGTATATGAATTAGCTAGCAATCTAAATCTACTACCGCAAATAACCCTATTAAATAGTAGACCATATTGTTTTATTGGGTTATTACTATTTAATGTGGCATTATTGTAGTAAGTCAGACCATCAAATACCTTAATGGCAGATGCAACTATACCAACATTCTTCTTACCAGATTGAAAGTCATACATGGACTCATACTTATTTACTACATTACCTGGAGTAAATTGTAGAGTTCTCTGACCTTCTGTTGACCCTTTAGCTATATCCTTTAACAGAGCTACAGCATCATCAATAGATGATTGTGACTGCATTAAGTTAATAGGATTATCACTAATCTTAAACATATAAGAGGATATGAAATTCTTAATCATATCTTCGGGATTGCTAGAGTTCCTTACATATAAGTTATGTCGGTCAATCAGTTCCTTGATTTTATCAAATGGAAGATTAGAACCTTTAGGAATATATAGCTTACCACCATTCCTCTTAACCATTCTTAAGAAATTCGATAGAGATTGTACCGAACCTAAAGAATTGTCCAAGTCATATTCTGGTAGAAATACTACTTCTGAACCGTTAAAGTTAAACAATTTACCTGAACCTACAAAATCATGCGCCCAATTAGTTAATGATGTATCATCAGCTTCAACTAATTCTAGCTCTTTATTTGTAGGGAATGGAAGTTTCTCAGATTCGGCTAGAGCATTCTGAGAACTTAAATTAAAGTAAGGACTCCATCCAACATATTTACCTGTTCTGTCAAATGAATGACCTAATAAGGAAACCTTGTCAATATCCAAGTCAGAACCTTGTAACCAGAACTGGAAATAATTTACATAGGCGGAGTTTGTGTCTGTTTCATCAAATCCTACTACTCTCATTGGCATGAACGATTGCATAGACTGGGCAGGAATACGAGCAGCTAAGACGTCCAAAGATTTAATAAAAGACGTATGCAGTTCTGCAGCAGCATCTCTTATAGCATCAATGTTTGAGTCTTCAATTTTAGCTCTAGGATTAGTTCTCAATTTATCAATACTCTCAGAATATAGCCTGTTTACATAAGTTATAATGTCAGTAGGGTTACTCTTACCTATATATTTAGCAAACCTGCTAGCTACTTTGGATTTAGAATCCAGTATAGGTTGAATAATCTTACTAACTTCTTCACTTGTGGCAGCACTATTAGATACTCTGATAGTATGATAGTTGAAAGAATCAATATAGAATTGGGTATTGTTGGTAACAATTATCTCATTACCATTAGCATCTACATATACCCTATCAGATTCATCAGACAGTCTGTGTAGCTTCTCTCCAGAGCTATTAACTCTGTAAAGTTTAGCCCCATCCCATCTAGTCTCAATTTCTATAGGAGTTAGACGAGTGTTCTTATAAACTCTCTTATCAACTAAGTATACGTGTTTGCCGTTTAACCTCTTCAATTCAATATCAAAATCAGCATCACTAACCTTACTTTCCCAGTTAGATAACATTCTCTTTAGGAAGAACGTATCATCATTCTTGATAGTAGATAGACTATCCCCCCTCTTCAATCCAAATCTACTTGCATAGATTTTAGGCATTATTAACTCAAATGGTTGAGTTTGAAGAGAAGACTTGTCAACTTGTACTGTCACTCCGTTAATGACTACAGTATCTAGTTTACCGTTACTTACTGCTCCAAGGGCATTTTGGAGTTCTCTTCTTAGCAGTATCTTCTCTTGAGGGTCAACAGTAGCGTATAGTGATTTAACTACATCTAAATCCCACATATTATAAAGGTTGCCCTGAACATCTCTAAATGTGAAATTATATGAGGCTAAATCTCTACCAGCAGTAATGTTTTCAACTATACGGAAGTCTTTGTCAGCTAGCCTGCTTTCCAAATCCCAATATTGTTGAGGCGTTTCTATAAACTCAGTACTGGTAATCCCATCTACCGTAATTGTATAGTACCTACCAAGCTTCAGTTCAGATAAGTTAGTTATAGGTTTAGAATTGTATAATTCTTGTAACTTTTGAATTTCTTCATCATTATTAAAAGAGTCATACATTCTATCTCCATATAACTTCCAAATCTTATGAGAGGGATTTAACACTGCAAGGCTACCATTAAATTTAAGTCTAATAGCCGCCTTAGTAAGTGTGGCAGAAATAGAAGAGAAGATTCCATTAAAAACACTAGGATTACTATATGGAATTGTACCTTCTACATTCTTATAGGTTATTAACTTACCCGCCCTAGAATCTTCTATTAGAGTATCCATCACAGCTTGCATTAGATTGCCGTCCCTACTTGTACTATTCTGGATAGATTTAACTATAGTAGATATGATTGCATCCTTGAACTTGGATGCATCTTTAGTGTCTACATACTGTTCAAATCCTTCAACATAGTCATTGATTCCGGCTTCTGATAGTGCAAACATAGCCTCATAAACTTCTCCAGCTTGTTCTGTAGTATAACCCCTCGAAGCCAAAGCATTGATTACTTGAGTCATAATTGATAAAGTAGATTCATCAGCAGTATGCTCTGCATCTAACTGAATACCAATATCATCAGTTCTAAACTTCATTGTCAAGTATGGGTTATCATCAAAATAAGCATGTTTCAGGTTTACGTTGGCTGCCCCTTGCTTAATAGCACCAGCGGTTACTACATACTGAATAGAAGACCATTTTAGAGGTTGGTACACATCTGATTGAGAGACAACTGAGTCCTTCAGTTTAATCCCCACACCGTTAACAGCTTTGACTACATTTCTTACTGAAACCTCAGACGGAATTAACCCATCTTCAGATTGTGAATAAGACTTCCATCCTCCAAACATTTGGAATAAACCAAAGTTGTTTGTAACAGGATAGAGTGTAGTTCCACTGTTCGTAACCCTAGGAGCTTCCCCTGGTTTGGGGGTAATCTCAGCAGGGAGTTGTTTCACTATAGTACCATCAGACTCTACTTCTGACTTAATTATCATATATGTACCATCCTCTGGCATATAGGTGATACTATTAATCATGTAGAATTTACCATCTGTTCCCTTATAGTAAACGTCTTCGTAAGATATAGGATTGCCTTGGAAATCTACAAGCACATTATCATTAAATAATACTCCTTCGAATTCCCAATTCTTACTCCACATCTTCTTAACCATCCTTTGTAGGAATTTGCTGTTACTCATGGTATAGTTAGTAAGGGCGAATGTGGCAGTTTTGATAATACCTCCAGTAGCACTTCCTTCTTTATAAAAATGCACAAAAGGTTTCTTATCAGCACCTACTTTAGCCCCACCAAGAGAGTTATTCTCCAAATACATTGTTTCAGGAGATGCAAATGTACTACCATCATATTGTTTAACCCCATGCTCATCATGGTCCCCCATAGGATTATAGGTAGGAGCAGTATCATCCTCGATAACGGCAATAGTATATTCAGGTAATATTCCATTTATTAAGCCTTGGCTCATAACCTGCTTAGCAGCTGTGTCTGATACATTTCTCTTATGCTGAGCAATATACCTTGCAGCCTCCTCAACTAAATCATTAGGACTAGCTGTGGCTTTCTTCGCGGGATGATTAGCATGAGTACCTACAGTAGTTAGAACATACTCTTGACTAAGAAGATAATCTATTACATTAAATCTAGCTAAGTCAGAATGAAGTTGTAACTCACCACCTCTCATTTCTAAGAACTTAGAGAAACTAAATCCGGGACTTCCCCAATTATAAGATATTCCATTCTCAGTGTAACCTCCAATAGAATATAGGTCAGACCATTTAGTAATATCAAAAGTTTTACCAAAGTTGGTATACTTAGCTAATATTACCCGCTTAGTAGAGAATTTTATCCAATCTTTATTCTTAGCTAGGTAGGCTACTTCGGGAGTGGTAAGTGCATTACCTCTCTCATCAGTAGTTTCAATTGTAAAATCATTATCAAGTAAGTCAGTTAATAGTTCTACCTCCTTAATTCTCCAGAAGTCGTCACTATTGGTTAACTTGCCAAATACCTCTTCCACATTAAGTCCAGCCCTGGTAAAATACTTAGGATTAAACCTATTAGTAAGGGATATTAATGTTCTGTTAAATGAAAGAGTTTTACCTCCCTGGAATGATACCTCGTCTTTAATCTCCAATTCTGGACCTCTAACCACATTCTGATAAACCCTTAATACTTCTTCAAGTACCTTCCTAGAATCATTTCCATAAACGGTATTCACTTCTGCGAAATTAGTCATAGGATTAAATACAGGAATTATTCCCTTATTAGCAAGTAAGGGATATTGAGTCGGGTTGTTGAACACTAAAGAACTGTCTATGCTCTTAAGGGCAGAGTTTAATCTCTCCCATTCAAAGGTTATGGAGTTTATTATCTTTGCATAACAATCCCCAAGCTCTTTATTAATAATAGCTATGGTCTCATCTTTAGTTAATTTATTGAAGGGTTTACCTAGAGGGCTGAGGGCGTTCAGATTTTCAACCATGTGGAACAAAGTAGACTTATCTGAGATAACAGAAGGTAAGAAGGCAGCATCTGTATTTCCAGCAATATTACATAAATAATTACTTACAAATGCAGTATAGAAGGATTCTGACATATTAAAATCAATATGCTTCTTACTATCAGTCCTACCTTTATACTCTCTCGATACCACCATTCCTCTATGCAAGAATGTATTATTCAGAAGGGATAATCCATTAGTAGCGGAATTCATATTCATACACTGATTTGTCCACTGACTTCTGTAGTTAGTACCAAGCATTGACATAGCAACTCCAGATAATGCACGACCTTCTCCGTCCCTGTTTATACCACTAACATAAGCATCTGTAGTCATAGCATAGGCAGCAGCTAAATCCTCCATTACTGGTACATAGCTAGGAAGTAGAACACCAATATCCTTAGCCCCTCTTTTTATAGAGGTTAGGTTCTCAGTTCCAAATACCTCCTCTTGCTTTCTTCTAAACTCCTGTGTACTTGTTTCTTTAGGAACCAAGTTATGAGAGAAGTAAGAGTTAAAGAATATGCTAGTACTAAGTTGAAGTAGGTCACTAATTGCTGCATCATATTGAATGTTACCATTTTTCGTCTTTAATGCAAGATAGCTTTCAACTAATGGTCCATCAGAAACAAAGTCTAAATATAAGAATTCCTTGAAGAATTGAAGAGCCTTATTCCAATCTTCCTCACCGTTAAATGAAACTAATGCTTTACCGTCTCTTGATATAGAGAAGGCATTAGACCTCTTCGCTTTTGGATTGAATTGAATAGACACATTCAAGTCTGGTATATGGAATCTAAATACAGAAATAGTCTTCACACCTTCCTTGGGGTCTGTAACCTTATCTTCCTCATATCTAGGATTATACTTAGCAATCATTGATTCATACTTAGTAGGAGCTGTAACGCTCAACGCAGATGAAATACTTCTTTCAAGTTGATTCCTTAATTGCCTGTTAAGATTATCCCTCAAAGTTGCTCTAACTATATCCCCATCCTCATTAACTCTATATTGCACAAAATCAAGAGGACTAGCAGTTGCCACTAATTGGCAGATAAAGGAATAGTAGTTAGTATCAAGAACATTATTCTTATAAATTCCAAATAAGGAGTGTGCATCACTACTAAAGATTCCTTGCCTCAATGAATAAACTAAGTTCTTTTCTATACTTCTAAACCCTCTAAGTAGCTCATAGTTGCTGTTAAAGAATGAGTCATCACACAACAATTCAAATAGTGCATGATAGTTCTCAAGCACGTTACCTGTGCTAGCTGAGGATAATAATGTATAGAAAGATTTACCTTCAATAGAAGAACGCAAATGTTCAAACTGAGGATATTTAAGGAAGAACATCCCATCAAATGTAAGAGAAGAATTGTGAATATCAGGAGAGTTAGTTAAACTCTTGATTTTAGATATAATATAGTTAAATGCGTCTAGTTTAACCTTCTTATCTGCAATCGGAGTACTATTTCCCCAAGTGTATATAGGAGAAGTCTCAACTAATAGCTTAGTTATGTCCGACACATGGTCATTCATATTTACATCTTTCTCCTTATCTCCCCAATTCCTACTATTGTTGGCTCCTGTACTTATAAGAGAATATCTATCTTCTGCACTATACTTAGGATAGTTCTCATTAATCTTCAAGACTTTCCCTAGTTTAGAACTAAGTAAATCATCAAAGTGATTTAGAATAACTAAACTATTATATGCCTTAATGAACTTCTTATCAATAATCCTATTCCTAGAATATATCTTTCTGAGTTCATCAGCAGTAAAGTGTGAATGGTGAAGGAACCTTTCCCCTATAGAGTTTAATTCTCCTACAGCGTTTAGATATGTCCCATCCTTCCACATAGTAAGATTAGACAGTTTCTCTAGAGTGTCCTGCACATCTTCTGATGGAAGTTTAGAATATGCATCCTTTAGATAGCCAACCACGTCTTGTAATAGAGTTTCTTGGTAATTCCTTAAGGCTTCATTAATTTCATGCTCAGTCTTAATTACCTTACCAGCCTCTCTATCCACAAGAAAACACTTAACTATATTATCAGTAACACTAGCTTCCATTGCTGAGGCAATTTCAGTTGCAGTACCATAATTAGTTACTATAAATCCTCTAATCCTTTGTTTTGCATCAGGGTCATCCAAAGCATCCAACTTGGTAGGATTCTCTTCAGCAGTATCATCAATGTTACTACTTTGACCGGAAAGATAGGTAGTCATGTTGGTTGGAACTATATCATGCAATACTGGAGCAACCTCCATAACGAATGCATCAATAAAATCTGCAAGGTCGGAGAGGGACGTAATATCGTACCCCTCTCCTATCTCTTTCAGACTATTAATAAACATCGCCTTTCTACTAAATTCGTCTTTCTCCTCCCAGATTTCTTCCAGTGTGTCTTGTAATACATCCTGTAAGTCTAAGTTAGAGTCATTCTTGTTAAATTTACATTTACCCATGATTATAATTTAATTTTTATAGTTATTGGACATGAATTGTCAGTAGTGTTTAGACGAGCCTTTTCATCTTGCTTAGATTGTAAGAAATTTACCAAATTCTGAAGCATATCCTTCTGAGAACCTTCGAATTGGTCAATCTCCTCACTAATCCTTTTTATCATTTTAGAAGTTGCTCTCATAGCATTAACTTCCTTATTAAATGCCTCCACACCCTTCGCAGATTGCACCTTACCAAGTGTAGCAAAGTTAAATACGCTAAGGATGTTCTTATATTCGGCTACTTCCTGTAATGAGCTTACCGAGAATACAGCAAGTTGAGTCCCAGTAGGAGCACTTGTCTGTTTTATTAGAGTAATCTCATTGTTATTCAGGTTTAGCTCTGCATTAAAGATTTCATTCCCCAAAGTTAAGGTAAATTTGTGAATATTTAAACTTAATTGGGAAATATCTGAAATGACAGAGTTAGACACATCAAGGTTAGATGGTTTAGTACTTATATAGACGTCAGAACCAATAGGTATTACTAGATGATTTGTCTTTCTATATGCATCTAAAACCTGCTCCTTAGACAGTGTTTGTAGAGTATCTACATCCATTTCTGACATAACTGAAGCAGATGCCTTGATGTTCATTGACCTAAAGATAGTATCAGCTGTAGGCTTAGGGGTTACTCCTATACGAGAGTTTCCAGCTAAATACCTACTATTGTCTCTACTACCTTTAAAGTTACCATTGTTAGTCATCTTGTTGACTATTGTTTCTAGTAATGGGTTTACGTTACCATAGAACGAAGGGCTATCTATCTTACCATTAACCATAAATGGATTATTATCAATAGAGTAGTTACCTGTATCATAAACTGCATCTAGAGCAATAGTGTCTGTAGAAGACTTACTATATTGTATATTGTAGAATATTCCATCAATCTTATTTTGACCTAATATATGTTCTATAGAACGTAAATTAAGTTCCTTAAATATTCTACTAGTATTATCTGCGTTTGGAGGATATACCGAACCTAATAGATAGTTTTGAAGGGCTTGTCTAGCAGTAATGTTTCTATTTAGCCCTTTAATATCAACAGGACCATTAAGGATTTCCATTTGGGCTTTAACATCTGCGCTATCAAGTTTACCTACCAACTTCATTATACCATCGTATGCAGTAGTATTGTAGTTTAGGTCACTTGTCTCATAGCCAGGTTGAGCTGATAATATCTTTATAATCCTGTAGGCAGTAAAGTCATTACCTATCCTCTTAATAGAGTTCTTATCTCCAGAAACAATGCTTAGTAGATTATCAAAATACTCCTTAACTGATGCTTTAGGAGGAACAACATAAACTAACTTCACCTTCTTCTCCAAAGAACTATCCTCTAATTGTCTATAGTAGTAATTCTCCAATTCTGCACCACTAAGCATTATATCATTACTAACAAGTACAAATGGGTGTCCAGGCTTGGCAAAGTTTACGGTTTTATTTCCAAATGAGTAAACTCCCTTAGGAGATAATTTTACCTTAGAAATAGAAGTGCCAGGAACCTTTGATAATTCATCAAGGGTTATCCATTTACCATCATATTTCAAATGGTCATTGTATTCATAATCAGAACCCTTAAGAGCATTAGTAATTGTCGGTCCTTGAGATTTAAGATTATTAGCCAATGTCCAATTTGCATCCTCCATGTAAAATACACCATTAGAGTTAAAGGTATACACCTTTAAGAAGTTAACTAAGGCATTTCCCCCTTCAATAGACGGATTAGCTTGAATAAATTTAATAAGTTCATTAAACTTATCAAACATAGGAGCACTAGGATTCCTTCTAGAAATCTCATTATATTCCTCTTTTATTGCCTTGAATTTGTCATTCTTAAATACAGTTAGAGGGTTAGGTAATATAGCTAAAGGTAGCTCTAACATATCATTAGTGCCTTCCCCTATAATGATAGATAGTGTCTTTAGCTTAATATTCTTACTTTCTTCATCCTCAGAGAATATGTAGCTTAAAGATTCTGAACCTGTATCCTTTCTAAATCTTCCCCATTCTGCGTTATTGAACGTACTTGCAGAACTCTTAAATGCAAATGTACAATACACATCATCTCCGAGACCTAGAATTGCCTTTATCTTCCTGGTAAGCTCTCCCTTATCAGCTGTATTGAATATAACACTCCTTAAGTTACCTATGGTCTTATCAAATGTTTCTTTGTTTTTTACTCCAGGTAACTTATTCAAACCGAAGTAGCTATCTAACCTTTTACTATTCTCTGGGGTTACTATCAGGTTTCCATCCTTATCAAATGAAGTTCCTGACTCAAATGTGGGGAATGTGTACATTAATAAGTCAAGAACAGATTCAGTTTTAGTGCTGGAAACGTGATTAGTTCCAGTTGTAGGTACTGGAGGTGGGGTTGTATCTTCGCTAGAAGCAAGGGTCTTATCCTTTATATCAGCCTCAGTGGGAAGTCCATTGTTAGTAATAATGACCTGCTTCTTAGTTCCATCATCCGTTACAGTCGTTACTACCTCAGAAGTCAGTCCAGCTTCAGGTACTACGGTTACAGAAGGAATAGTGGCATCCTTTTCCCTCTTAACCAATTTAGTAGGTTTATTATCTAAGGGAAGTTTATCTAACATATCCCTCCTTTCAGAAGAGAATGTCTTGATTCCATCTTTGGACAGTTCACTAACACTAGTAGAAGGGTCTTGGATAGAATTTAATAGATTCGAATTGTTAGTCTTATAGCTATCCTTAGTGTGAAGAACAATGCTACCCTGTATTGCTCTAGAGATTCCAGTATAAAGGTCGTCCCAATATTCCTCGTTCTCTAAACCAGCTGAATCGTCAATTATATAATACTTACCTTCAAGTCCTTGTGAAGAGTTACCTTGTTTAAAGTCTACTCTATCCTTATAAGTAGCACTAGAAAGTAATTTATATATCTCAGTATCAGTATCATAATAGATAAATCCAATCTTTTCATCTGGATTCATACTATTAATCATTAGGTCAATGTCTTTCTTTACCAGCTCTATACTATACGGTGCAGAATTTCTCAGGTCATTTATATTATAAACCTTAGTTCCAAACAACCCAGAATCATCCTGATAGTAATGCATTGACACATCTGAATCGTAGTTATTACTCCTTAGTTTTGGTAGGATACTCTTAAGGTTATTGATATTAATTGTTACTTGCTGGTTGTTAGACCTCATAGATACTCCCAGTTTAGGACACCTTATAAAGTTACGGCGAGCTAACTGTATTGTATTTCTAACATTCTTCCCTTTATAGTCGATAAGATGCCTTCCAATAGCTTTACTTTGGTCAAAGTCCCCAGCCACAATAACTGGAATTCCATACTTCTGTGCAAATCTATTAACTAAATCCATATCAACTACAGTGTATCTTGACACCTCATCAATAAGGATTAGAGATGGAGCTTCCGAGATTTCATTTATCTTGAAGTTTGACCTAGTAATAAAGTTATCGTCAAAATATATATCTCCATCATCAATTATAGACACTGGAATATCTTCCTCGGAAGATGGGTCTACTTCTTTAGATGATTTCTGAGGATAATCTTTGAAGTCTTTCCATTCCTGGGTTACCCTCTTCATAAGATGTTCTCTATCCAAAGTGGTAGCAGAATCAAGATTTAAATCGGCTTTTAAGCCTTTAGCACTATCTTCAGTGGCATGACCAATCCAAACACTTTTCAAAACTTCTGGATGGTATTTCTTTAGAAGTACTATAAGGTTATTAAATACGCCAGTAGTCTTACCACTTCCAGGAATACCCTCAATAAAAGTTACTCTAGAGAATCTTGGAGCAACTGAAGAGTCAAGTACCAATTCTCTAATGATGCCTGGGGCATATTTCCACTCAGTCATAGATGCTGCATAGTTCTTTAGGGAGGTATTTACAGCATCACAGAACTTATCAATCATACCTCCGTTAAGAATTGAAGCATATCCCAAATAAGTAGCTAACTCTTGAGTAGGTATAGGAGCAATCTTATCACTAATAATAGACCTATATTCTCCATAGAAGTCAGATGCCTTAACAGCAGCTCTAGAGGCAATATACCAAACCACTGCATTATCGTCTATATTAGTTGACTTGGAACTTAATGATTCTACATCATCACTTATAGTAATTAAGCCAAAGTTGTCTACGCTAATAAGCTTAGACAGTGCTTCTGGGTCATTAACCTTATCACTATTAGCTTCAAAGAAGTTATATATAGCATCATCAAGTTTTACCATCTCTGATTCTACCTGAAACCTTTCCTCCCTATTAAGGCTTATCTTCTTGGCAGCTGATATTTCTTCGAGTTTACTTAGACTGCTTACTGTCCCCTCAAACTCAGCTTTACCTGCCCAATCATTAGGAATGTTAAGAATAAAGCTCTTTATTCTGTCATAGATAAGTATATTCTTATTATTTGCGGTTCTTGTTTGTTCTCCTAACTTCTGAGCATTATTTGCAGCTATTATCTTTTGGAAGGTTTTAAGACGTAACTCAATACCTTCTAGGTCCTGCATCATTGCATCAGCCACATTAGACTGTAATTCTGCTAGATTAGCCTCTGAATCTAATTCGTTTATAGTAGTATTCATACCATAAAGATTAGATAAATCAGCGTTGTCTACCCTAGCACTAAGTAATTGAGCCTTAAATATATTAATCCCTGAAAGAGCTTCAGTAATCTGGTCAAGTCTCTCATTATTTAGGTTAAAGTTGGACAAATCATCCATATGCTCCCTTAACGAAGCATCAGTTTCTTTAAGAATATTAGATACCTTTACGTCAGAATCAGTAGTACTTAATGAGAATTGGTCTAAAAGTTCAATGATATTAGAATGCTGCAACTTATCAATTTGAGCTTTAGCATCTTCTATCTTGGTTGCCTCTATATAGCTTGCATCATCTCCATACGTTTCTGCTTGGTTAATAAAATACCAGTATGCAGAATCTAAAGTGCCGTTTAATACTCTTTTCAATTCTGGATTAATATAACCTTGGTTCACAATAGGCTTAACAATAGCATCTATATGTGATGTTAAGAATTTACTAACAAACTTGTTATATTGCTCAGATTGAACCTCCATCGTATAATCTTCAGTTATTGGAGTATTTATTATGTCAGTAAATGTTGCCTTCTCTGATTCAGAACCTAAAGTGGTTAGCAGAGGACCAATAATACCCATTGATGAGTGTATATTGAACTCAGCCATATCTTCTACAAAGGATTCAGAGTCCTTGTTCTCATTAAGATGCTTGACATACCTATTTAGTCCGGTCTGTAAGATACTTAAAGTAGAGTGTAAGTTTTCATCAAGACTCTCGTAGTACTTTAGACTGTGGTTTTGGAATAAAGGTGCAACAACCTTAGCTATTGATTTATGAATTGAGGCAGCAGTACGTACTGCATCTTTGAATCCTGAATTCTTCCATCCATCATACTCTTTTGATATTTCCTCTAATTCATTCTTAGGAATGTCAGTTACCTTTTTACCAGTTTTGTTCTCAGCATACTGTATAAGAGTTGGGGCTAAGTAGGCACTACTAACAGCAGTTGACATCTCAAATAGAGCATCATAGATGAGCTGGGGAGCTAAATCTCCTTTCATATATGCCTCCTTTCTCTCTATTGCTGCCTTTAATTCACCTTCTATTCTACTTCTCTCAGTCTTAGTAGATTCATCTCCATTCTCCTTTACCTGAGCGTCGGTAGGTCCACCATTATCCATACGCTCTTGGGTTCCACCCAGTCCGTTAAGTTGATTGGTTAAAGTTACAATCTTCTCACAAACACTGTTGTAGTCTTGTAAGTAGCTTGCAGCCACTCTACTATTCTTAAGAGCAGAGAATCTTAAATCATTAAGAGTTTGTGTGTCTAGAAATGCATCATCACTAATGGTTGCGCCTTGTGCAGATAAAGTATTAGTAATAAACTTGGCTATTCTCCTGACCTCGGATTTAGCAGCTAGGTCTTGGTTGTCAGTATCAGTACCTTGTGCCCATACCTTTCTTCCGCCTACTCCATCTACAAGTTTAGTGGCAGATAAGTACTTATTACCTAATTCCATCTTGTCTACCATCTTTAGGAAATCACCCATCTTGCCATTTCTAGCCATATATACTAGTTGTTGCATAGCTTGCTCATTATTCATCTGACCAAGCTGCCTAGCTTCTCTAAGGTTAGGTAAAGCATCAAACATAGCACCACCTAGCATACCTCCTACGAATGACATACCATATCTGTCGAACATATTGTCCCATGCTTGTAGTGGCTGTGTATCACTACCAGCTAACCACATTCCTAGATTAGTAACTGATTTAGCGAAGTCATACATAACCTCTTCAGATACTTCCTCTATACCTTCCCCAAGAGCATTGGCGGCAGTAGCTTTAAGTCCACTTTTACCCACAGAGTAGTTAGCTTGAGCAACATCCTTTCCGAGCTTGAATATCTTTTTCATCCACTCAACTTTTTGGACTTTAGAGCCGTTATCAATAGTCTTTCTTGAACCTTCTGTCAAAGTTTTGACTACCTGCTTCATCTGCTCCTTATCCATCCTAAGTTCAGGAAGTATCCATTCTCCTAACCTACTATTAATAATAGCATATTCTCCTGCAGCATATCCTAATGTAAGTAATGCAGCTTCTAGGTCGTTAGCACCCTGTTCCTTAGCTTCACCATAAGCATCTTGAACTGTAATACTAGTCATGTAAGCCTTAGATAGAAGTTCTCCTATCTTGTTGTAGCCCTTCATGTAGTTCTCTAGGTCATTCTGAGCTTTAAATGTATTGACTGCTTTTAGTTCTTCAAAGTATCTTAAATCTCCAGCCTTTGGAGTTGCTACTTTAGCTTTTAGATAGCTATCAAGGTTTACATATTTAGCTTGAAACTCTTCTAGCTTTTTCATTTGGGCAGCCTCGGTAGACATATTCTCCCCCTTAAATAGGGCAGGTGCGTATTTAAATATCCACCTCTGCTCATACATTTGCTTGAATACATCACCAGCCAGATTAATGAAGTTCTCCATAGACCATGCGTTATTCTGACCATACTCAGAAGTTGTAGGTTCTAAGGACTTAGTAAATCCTTCTACAGCCGATAGAAACTTATTATCACTGCCAGAGAATACTTTACCCAGAGTAGCTAAAATCTTAGTGGTTTCTAAGGCAATACCAGCACCTATATACCAAGGACTTATCCCAGGAATGAACATAGGAAGGATTGAGACAGCGTTACGGGCTAAGGAGCCAACAACACTTTTATCGAGTCCGTCTGAGTCAAAGAAGTCATATTTATTGATTGCAGAACCATCTGTGGTTAGAGTATTTAACTTTGAAAGAACTCGTCTTCCATACACATCTCTACCGTCTAGGTTCTCATAATAATATGTACCATTCTCGTTTAGTTTCAATTCCCCCTTCTTATGTTGAACCTTCTCTTTGGTTACTGGGTCAATATGCTCCCCATCTTCATCCCATTGAGCCATAACTCTAGTATCCCAGAAGTCAGTCCAGAATGAATCATTAGGGGAATCATGCCATACTGGATTAGCTCCATTAGCTACACTCATAGGGTTAGCTAATACTTTCTGAGTTTGGGCAGCCTCATCAGCTGACATAGTAGGAGCGTCTAATAGATTTAATCTTCTAATACCCCTTGTCTGCCTTAATGGGTTAACTTCTCTGGACAGATAAATATCTGGACCCTTCCTTCTTTGCTCAGGTTCAGCGAATATATTATCTCTATGGAATGTAGCCTGACTTAAAATATCTTCTTGGTAGGATTCATCAGCCAATTGATTATAAGTCTCAGCCATGTATTTATATACATTATCAAACTTAGCTTCATCAAATTTACCATCAGTTTGAAATGCAGGATTATCTTGAATTTGGGGAATGTTCTTATAAGCACTTGCATCTGCTAATGAAGTGTTAGTGGCATCTAATCCTATTGCCTTAAAATCAGAGATAGAAAAGGTAGGATTAGACACTCTATTTAACAGCCAATCATTTTCCTTTGTATTTGTCATATTACTAGATTTTATAGTGTAGATAGTGAGGGACTTGGCACGTAAGTTTGCAATCGTTGCTTCTGTTGTTCTTTAGCTTCTATATCCATAGCATCATTACCTTGTATCGTAGGATAGTGCCCAGAGCCAAGTGAAGCATTAATAAGATTCTGTCTTACTGGTATATACACAGAACCAGAGTATACATTATTACCACTGGAGAATATGCCAGGCTGACTCATCTTAAATGATGCATCAGCAGCCTTTAATATTCTCTCTATACTTTTCCTTTCATTAATGTCAGTTACTTCACTAAGAGTATCATCCATTGTTGGGTCTTCTACGAATGCAGACTCATCTGCTGAGGCATCTAATACGGCGAATCTTCCATAGGCATTGGTATTTATTTGTCCATTAATGTACTTATATGGCAATTTATACTTAGCATAGATTTCATTTTTCTGAGCTTCATCCTTTATATCTCCTTCTCTAATCTCATTCTCAGCCAACTCTAATCTCTTTAATGAATCAATATCGGGCTTAAGCACCCCAGCTTGTGTGTCAACAGGAAGGTCAACTGCAACTACATTAGAGCCATCTATAGCAACTCTACTTCTCTGAGATGAGTTTAATAACTGACCCCCCATCGTAGCATTCTTAAAGTCTAGAACTCCAGAGAATGTACTCCTTGCAGCATCCTCTAATGTAGCACTTCCTATAGTTTTACCAGAAGTATCAACTAATGGTGCACTATTGCCTGGTAGATTTAAACTATACGAATTTCCATTATTAATTTTATGGTTTTTAACCTCTCCTAGCCCAAGTAGGAATGCTTTGGCAGGGTCTGTAATGTTATTATCCCTACCACTACCTGATGTTTTAGCCTTCCCGCTAGCATCCATCTTCTCTTGTAAATCAAGTTTTAAGGTATGTTCTCCACTTAATGCCGATTGGGTTAGAGACATTAATAATTTTTTAACACCTTCCGCAGAGTTATCTCCTAAATACATAGCTGCCTTAGCTTGAAGAACAGTTCTCATATTCTTAGGTAGAGAGGTTAATAGATAGCCTAATGCCTGATTAGCCTGAGCTTGCTGGGATTTATCCATGCTGGACATTTTATAAAGTCCATCTACAGACATTCCAGATAGGTCTTCTCTACTAGGCTGTAAGGCAGCTAAATACTCCATTCCTTTTAATATTTTGCCAGATTGCTGACCTACATATCCCTCCCTTGACATTGAAGTAGTTCCTAACTTATTAACTACAGATTGTATATATTCGGTTATCTTAGGGATACCTACTGCATTACCTATAATACTTGTAAGGTCAGTATTAAAAGCGGCATTTATACTATTAGCACGATAATTAGCCAGCTCTGAATTAGTCAAAATCTGTTCTGAATTAAGGTCAACATCATTTAGTGATTTCTTCTGTAGTTTACCCTCAGCATCAACGGTAATTACATGACCTCCGTCAGTTACAGCAATCTCGCCAAGCCCTCCATTTTTGTCAGCCTGGGTCATAGCATTCTTAAATCTTTCATTCTCCGCCTTTATTCTTGGGAGCATCTTTAATATAGTCTTATATTGTACAGTAGCATTATTACTAAACGGATTCTTGTATATACTATCTGAGAATATACCAGAAGTTTCTACGAATGCTTCCACATCACTCGGTATGCCATTCTCATACAAAAACTTTACCATATTCTTATCCAATAATCCAACAGAACCGTCTGGCTCACCTTGGCTGGAGGATGTGGATGAATAAGGAGCAGCTACTTGTGGTTGAGGTACATTGGTGTAGCTAACGAAGGCGGGCATTCCCCCGCCTTGTTGTAGCTTATAGGTTAATTTCATAGTTGCATTCCTTTCTTTATAAGTGCAGCAGTGAGGGCTGACATATTTGTTATCATCTTACTATGTTCCCTCTTAGATTCCATTACATCTTTGTGAAACTGTTTATTATCATCAGATAATCTTTTATTAAAGTCCTTAGCTCTTTGAAGCATAGCCCTCTCAGCATAGGATAATTTAGAACCTTTTCCACTAAACTGAACTAACCAAGGGGTACTTATTAGTGAACTTCTCTTCTTTAACATATCAGACTGTAATCCTTTCTGTAGCTTAGATAGTTCTCTCTGAGCACCTATTGGGTCGTCTTCCATAATCTTAGCGGCACTAGTATTATAATTTGAATTAGCTTCATTCAAATAAGATTCTAATTCTAGTTGGTCTCTCATAGCTTTAGTTTGTCTAAATCTATTCTCTACGCCAGCTAGGTAAGGAGCAATAACCTGCTGATAGTTTGCAGTTACTCTTCCAGCATCAATTTGCTTTTTAGCTGTATCTATAGCATTCATTGAAGCCCTATTTCTATTGGCAACTTCTACCCTTCTTGCTTTAGCTGCATCGGATTCTTGCTGCCCTAACATCCTAGTCTTATAGAACATTTCTGCATCTTGTAGACCACCTTGGAATCTAGCCTGACCTGCTCTACCACTAGCCTCTAATTCTCCAGCTAATTGCAATGAAGCATCAGAAGTTCTAGGTCTTGCAGCTACAGATTCTAAATTACTTGCTTGTTGTTCAGCATTAGTCACTGCTTGGAAATTACCTTGCAGTGGAACAGTATTCTCAAATGTGTCTAATAGAGTAGGCTTTAACCCTTCTTTATAGATTCTAGCAGCTCTATTATTCGCGGCTAAACCTCCTACCATTCTACCTAAAGCTAATACTTCCTCCGGTGCTACATTAAGTTTTAGACCCTTTTTGGTATTACCTGGTGTACGTTTAATGTTAGATGTATTTGAAACTCTAGGAGCTGTAACTTCCCCAAGCTCATTAGTAGGGTCTTGAAGTAACCTTAGTTTGTATCCACCTTTGTCATAAAGCTCTAAACCTCTTGTCCTTAACTGTTCATTAAAGCGGGAAACATCCTCAGCTGACATACCCCTTCCAAGAGTTCTAT
>OBJJ01000086.1_pt1 | contig 26250 bp, 34 predicted proteins | sample 1481611 | NCBI WGS metagenome assembly OBJJ01 (sample SAMN02044696, study PRJEB22538) | human gut metagenome
TGTTTCTTTTTAACTATATTTAAAGTGTTGAAAAAAGATGGGGTTGTTGAAGGAAGATTAGAAAAGTAAAAATACGTTTACTTAGGGGTTTTTAATATGGGTAAAAAACTAAGAGTAGCTGTAATATCAAGTCATACACCATCATTATTTTGGTTTAGGATGGATATGATGAGAGATTTTATCAAACAGGGCTATGAAGTTGTAGCAATTGGACCTGATGAAGAAAATCAATGGAGTGAAAAATTTAAGGATAACAATATAGAATATAAAAGTATTTTTGTAGAAAGAAACGGAGTCAATCCATTTAAGGATATAAAAACATATAAAAGTATAAAATCGATATTAAAACAAATTAAACCAGATAAAATATTTGTTTATCAAGCTAAAACTATAATATATGGATCTATAGCATCAAAGGCCTTAGGCATAAAAGAAGTATATCCACTAATTGCAGGTCTTGGATCAGTTTTTAGAGGTGAAGGTTTAAAAAATTCAGTAATAAAAAAAATCATGATAATAGAGTATAAAGTAGCATGTAAAAACAGTAAATATGTATTTTTCCAAAATCATGATGATATTAATGAATTTTTAAAAAACAAGATTATTCCAAAAGAAAAAGTGAAGATTATAAATGGCTCAGGAGTTAGTCTTGATAAATTTAAAGAAGCTCCTTTACCAAATAAACCAGCTTTTCTATATATAGGAAGATTAATAAAAGATAAAGGTTTAATGGAATATTTATCTGCTTGTAAGATAATTAAAAAGAAGTATCCAGAAGTAAGATGTTTATTGGTGGGGCCTTTTGATAGTAATCCATCAGCTATAAAAAAGGAAGAGCTGAAAGAATATATAGATGATAATATAGTTGAATATTTTGGTGAACAATCAGATGTGAGACCATTTATAGAACAATGTAGCACATATGTATTGCCATCTTATCATGAAGGGACACCTAAAACAGTATTAGAGTCTATGGCAATGGGAAGAGCAATCATTACAACAGATGCACCAGGATGTAGAGAAACTGTTAATAATGAAGAAAATGGATTTCTTGTTCCAGTAAAAAATGTAGAGAAAATAGTAGATAAAATGGAACTACTAATAAATGATAGAAAATTAAATGAAAAAATGGGAAAAGAAAGTTTAAAAATAGCCACAGCTAAGTATGATGTGAAATTAGTTAATAAATCTATCATGGAGACAATGAATTTAGTATGATGGGGGACTAAACTTATGAATTTGTATGACAAGATAATTAATAAAGAAGAAAAAATATCAGTAATAGGACTAGGATATGTAGGAATGCCTATAGCAGTTTCTTTTTCTAAACATATAGACGTAATTGGATTTGATTTAAATAAGGAAAAAATAAATCAATATAAAAAAGGATTAGATCCTACAAAAGAAGTTGGGGACGAAGCAATAAAAAATTGTACAGTAGACTTTACAAACAATGAAAAAAAATTAAAAGAAGCAAAGTTTCATATTGTAGCAGTACCCACGCCAGTAACATTAGATCATCGGCCAGATTTATCACCTGTAAAATCAGCAAGTGAAATTTTAGGCAAAAATTTAGAAAAAGGTTCTATAGTGGTGTATGAATCAACAGTTTATCCAGGTGTAACAGAAGATATATGTATTCCCATACTAGAAAAACAATCTGGACTGAAATGTGATATAGATTTTAAAGTAGGATATTCACCAGAAAGAATAAATCCAGGAGATAAAGTTCATAGGCTTGAAACTATTACAAAGATTGTATCTGGAATGGATGAAGAAACATTAGATACAATTGCCAAAGTATATGAATTAGTAGTAGAAGCTGGAGTATATAGAGCTGAAAGTATAAAAGTAGCAGAAGCAGCTAAAGTAATTGAAAATTCACAAAGGGATATTAACATTGCATTTATGAATGAGTTATCAATAATATTCAATATGATGGATATAGATACAAATGCAGTACTTAAAGCAGCAGGAACTAAATGGAACTTTCTAAACTTTAAACCAGGACTAGTTGGAGGTCATTGTATAGGAGTTGATCCTTATTATTTAACTCATAAAGCAGAAGAATTAGGGTATCATTCACAAGTAATTTTATCAGGAAGAAGAATAAATGATGATATGGGAAAATATATTGGTCAAAATCTAGTAAAAAAACTTATAAAGTCAGAAATACCTGTACAAAGAGCAAAGGTAGCAGTTCTTGGTCTTACATTTAAAGAAGATTGCCCTGATGTTAGAAATAGTAAAGTAATAGATATTATAAATGAACTAAAAGATTATGGAATTGATCCATTAGTTATAGATCCTCAAGCAAGTAAAGAGGATGCACAAAAAACGTATAATATATCGTTGTCAGATATGGATGAATTAGAAGAAATGGATGCAATAATAATTGCAGTTGGACATAAACAATTTTTAAACCTTCAAGAAAGTGATTGGAGTAAGTTCTTTAGGAAAACAGATAATGGAAGAAAAATAATAATAGATGTTAAAGGTATTTTGGATAGAAAAGAATATGAAAGTAAGGGTTACACATATTGGAGGTTATAAAATGGGGTATGAAGATTTAGAATTTGAAGATGAATCACTTTTTCTAGTAACAGGTGGAGCAGGATTTATAGGATCTAATCTTTGTGAAGCTATATTAAGTATGGGATATAAGGTTAGATGTTTAGATGATTTATCTACTGGAAAACAAGAAAATGTAGATTTATTTATAGATAATGAAAATTATTCATTTATAAAAGGAGATATACGAGATTTAGATACTTGTATGGAAGCTTGCAAAGGCGTAGATTTTGTTTTACATGAAGCAGCCTGGGGAAGTGTTCCAAGAAGTATAGAAATGCCAATTTTTTATGAAGAAGTGAATATAAGAGGAACCTTAAATATGCTAGAAGCAGCTAGACAACAAGGTGTGAAAAAGTTTGTATATGCATCAAGTTCATCAGTATATGGAGATCATCCAACGCTTCCTAAAAAAGAAGGGCAAGAAGGTAATGTATTATCTCCTTATGCATTAACAAAAAAGACTGATGAGGAATATGCTAAGCTTTATACAAAGTTATATGGATTAGATACATATGGTTTAAGATATTTTAATGTATTTGGAAGAAGGCAAAATCCAGAAGGAGCATATGCAGCAGTTATTCCTAAGTTTATAAAGCAGTTGATGAATGATGAAGCTCCTACTATAAATGGAGATGGAAAGCAGTCTAGAGATTTTACATATATAGAAAATGTCATAGAGGCTAATCTTAAGGCTTGTAAAGCATCAAGTGAAGTGGCAGGAGAAGCTTTTAATATTGCTTATGGTGGTAGAGAGTACTTGATAGATATTTATTATGATTTGTGTAAAGCTTTAGGAAAGGATATTGAACCTAAGTTTGGTCCAAATAGAAAAGGGGATATAAGACATTCTAATGCAGATATTACTAAAGCTAAAAATATGATAGGGTACAATCCAGAATATAGTTTTAGTGAGGGATTGAATCTAGCAATTGGTTGGTATAAAGAAAATTTGAATGATATATGTAGTATATAAAATATGCTACAGAAAAATTTTTTGAGAAAGGTTATAAATTTTATGTATTTATTGAGATTAGATGATGCATCAGAGTATATGAATACAGTTAATTGGGATAGGATAGAAAATTTATTAGATAAATATAATATAAAACCAATTGTTGGGATTATTCCTAAAAATATGGATGCTAATTTAACTAGTAAGTTTGAAAAAGATTCTAAATTTTGGTGTAAGGCTCAAATGTGGCATAAGAAAGGGTGGCATATAGCATTACATGGATATAATCATGTATATGATAGGAATGATGGAGGAATAAATCCAGTAAATAAACAGTCTGAATTTGCAGGAAACACTTTAAACATACAAAAAGAGAAAATATTAAATGGTATAAAAGTATTAAAGTCAAAAAATCTAAATCCACATATATTTTTTGCACCAGGGCATACATTTGATAAAAATACATTAATAGCATTAAAGGAAGAAACTAATATAAGGATAATAAGTGATACTATATCAAATGATATTTACTATGAAGATGGCTTTTATTTTATTCCAGTACAATCAGGAGTAGTAAGAAAACTACCATTTAAAATAACGACATTTTGTTATCATCCTAATACTATGGAAGAAAATGAATTTGATAAACTTGAAGATTTTATAAAAGTTAATAAAAATAAATTTTTAGATTTAAAAACTATAGAATTTAAAATTAGAAAAAAAAATTTATATGATAACTTACTAAGTAAACTATATTTTTTAAGAAAAAAATGATAAAAAAATTTATGGAGTGTTAGAATGGATAGCCAAATTAGAATTTTGCATATTGTTACATATATGGGGTGTGGTGGACTTGAAACAATGCTTATGAATTATTATCGAAATATTGATAGAGACAAAATACAATTTGATTTTCTAGTTCATAGAAAAGAGCGAGCATTTTATGATGATGAAATAGAGCAACTAGGGGGAAGAATATATAGATTGCCTAAATTAAATCCTTTTAGTTATAAATATATTAAATCTCTAGATGAATTTTTCAAAACTCATACAGATTATAAAATAGTTCATTCTCATCTAAATTGCCTTAGTACAATACCTTTAAAAATAGCTAAGAAAAATAATATAAAGTGTACAATTGCTCATAGTCATACTACAAATCAACAAAAAAATATAAAATACGTAATAAAGATGATATCTAAAAGAAAAATTACTAAATACTCTGATTGTTTACTTGCATGTAGCTATAATGCTGGAAGATGGATGTTTAATACAGATGAGTTTGAAGTTTTAAATAATGCAATAGATATGAAGTTGTATGATTATAATGCTAAAAATTCAAAAAAGGTTAGAAGAAATTTAGATGTAGAAAATAAGTTTGTTATAGGTCATGTAGGCAGATTTAATATTACTAAAAATCATAAATTCATAATAAAAGTATTTTATGAAATTAAAAAACTTCATAAAAATAGTATTTTACTTTTAGTTGGAGATGGAGAATTGAAGAAAGAAATACAGAATCAAGTAATAAGATTAGGGTTACAAGACAGTGTTAAATTCTTAGGTATAAGAAATGATATATATAATATTATGCAAGCTATGGATGTTTTTTTATTTCCATCCCAATATGAAGGATTAGGTATGTCATTAATAGAGGCTCAAGCATCAGGACTTAAATGTGTTGTATCAGATAAAATACCTATTGAAGGAATAATAAGTAAAAATGTCGATATAATTTCTTTAGAAAAAGATGAAGTATACTGGGCTAGAAAAATCTTAAAATACGCTGATGGATATAAAAGAATGAATATAGAAGAAGATATTATAAAATCAGGATTTGATATAAATTCTAATGTGAAATGGTTAGAAAAATTTTATGAAAATAAAGTTAAGGGGGAGATATAGATGCCTATTTTAACAGTATTCACCCCAACATTTAATAGAGCTTATATTCTTCATCGTTGCTATGAGAGTTTATTAAGACAAACAAATAAGAACTTTATATGGTTAATTATTGATGATGGTTCTACAGATAATACAAAAAAGTTAGTAACAGAATGGATGAATAAAGAAAATGGATTTGAAATTAGATATGAATATAAAAAAAATGGAGGTATGCACACAGCGCATAATAAAGCATATGAACTTATTGATACAGAACTTAATGTATGTATAGACTCAGATGATTTTATGCCAGATAATGCTGTAGAGCTTATAGTTAATTTTTGGGATAAATATGGAAGTGATAAGTATTCTGGAATAGTTTCTTTAGATAATGATAATAAAGGTCATATAATTGGAACAAGTCTACCTAATAAAAAATCAACTAAACTTTATGAATTTTATGATATGGGGGGAAAAGGTGATAAGAATTTAATATATAGGACAGATATAATTAGGAAGTATCCTCCATATCCAGAGTTTGAAGGGGAAAAATTCGTACCTCTTAGTTATAAATACTTATTAATTGACCAAGATTATGATTTACTTATATTAAATGAGCCTACTTGCACAGTTGAGTATATGGAAGATGGTTCAAGTAAGAATATGCTTAGACAGTATTATAAAAATCCTAGGGGATTTTCTTTTATGAGAAAGGTGCATATGATATATGATAAGAAATTTATAAATAAATTCAAAAATTGTATACATTATGTATCAAGTAGCTTTATTAGTAAGAATAAAGAGTTTATTAGTGAAAGTCCTAATAAACTAATGACTATTTTTTCAATACCTTTTGGAGCTAGCCTTTATTTATTAATTAAACATAATAACAAAGAAAGGGTATAAAAATGAAAATATATTGGTTTATATTAGCGTGGGTAATAGTATTTGGAATTATGTCTCAGATGAGAACTAAATATATTTGTGTAGGTGAAGGAATCTACGAATCAAGAAGTAATTTATTTATGGCTATAATGGCTTTTTCTATAATAATCTTTTTTGCAGGAATGAGAAGTTATGTTGCTGATACAAGTGCATATATTAATACATTTAATCAGTATCCATTATTTTCAGCAGCACATGATGTGATTTTTGATAGTAGCGCAAGAGAACCAGGATTTATAGTATTTTCAATATTAATTAAGACATACATATCACAAGATTATCAAGTATGGTTGTTTATAATTGCTACTATAAGTGGAGTTTGTATAATGTATCCATTGTATAAATATTCTTGTAATTATGGAATAAGTTTATTTTTATTTATGACATCTTGCCAGTTTACATGGATGTTTAATGGTATGAGACAATTTTTAGTTGCATCTATACTATTTGCTTGTACACCTTTTATTTTAGAAAAAAAGCCAATACCTTATATAATCATAGTATTAATTTTATCTACTTTTCATAAGTCAGCATTAATTATGATTCCGGCTTATTTTATAGTTGATAGTGAACCTTGGAGTAAGAGGAGTATGCTATTTATAGCATGCATTATTTTAGCTATGATGTTTACAAGTAAATTCACAGGATTACTAGATACAGTTGTTGAAAATTCTGATTATGCAACTTCAATAGGAGAATTTAAGGATAGTGACGATGGAACTAGCCCTATTAGAATATTGGTAGAATCAATTCCTATTATTATAGCATTTATATATAGAGATAGAATAAAAGAAAAATTAACTCCTATTATTAAAATTAGTATAAATATGTCCCTTATATCTAGTGGGGTATATATAATTTCTAAAATAGCTAAAAGTGGAGTATTATTGGGAAGATTACCAATATATTTTTCATTATATAATTTATTGTTATTACCATGGTTAATTAATAATACATTTGAAAAAAATGAAAGACGTCTTATAAACTTTTTTATGATAATCTGCTATTTAGGATTCTTTTATTATCAAATGAAGATTGCATGGAATGGTTTTGGATATATAAGTAGTATTTTAAAGATCAATGCAAAATAAATGGAGATAAAGTATGAAAAAATTAAAGATATTATTTTTTATACCAACATTAATGCATGGTGGTGCAGAAAAGGTATTAGTTAATTTAGTAAATAATTTAGACAGAAGTAAATATGATATAACACTTCAAGTATTATTTGATGTAGGTGTAAATAAGAAGTACTTAAAAGATGGTATAAAATATAAATATACATTTAAAAAGTTATTTAAAGGAAGTACAGTTATTTTTAAAATATTTAGTCCAGATTTTTTATATAATCATATTATAAAAGGTGAATATGATATAGTTATTTCTTATTTAGAGGGAGCATCAGCTAGAATTATAAGTGGAGGACCTGATAATACAAAAAAAATATGTTGGATACATACAGGATTTGTTCATGAAGATGAAATGATTGTTGGGTTTAGAAATAAGAAAGAATCTATAAATTGTTATGATAAATTTAATAAAATAGTTGCTGTTTCATCAGTGGTGAAAGACTCTTTTATTAAATTTTCTGGAATTAATACGGATAAAATCGATGTTATATATAATACTAATGAAACTGATGAAATACTGAAAAAGTCAAAAGAAAAGATAGAAGATATAAGTATTGATAATAAATACTTAAATATTATATCTGTTGGAAAACTGACTAAAATAAAGGGGGTTGATAGATTATTAAAAGTACATAAAAGATTGAAAGAGGAAGGTTTAATACATAAACTTTATATATTAGGAGTGGGAGAGGATAAAGACAAGATTGAGAAATATATAAAAGAAAATAATTTAACAGATACATTTCATTTATTAGGATATAAAGATAATCCATATAAATATGTAGCAAAATGTGATTTATATGTATGCTCTTCATATAGAGAAGGATTTAGTACAGCTGTTACAGAGTCATTAATCGTAGGAACACCAGTAATAAGTACATTATGCTCGGGAGCTCAAGAGTTATTAGGATATAACAATGAGTATGGATTAGTAGTAGAAAATAGTGAAGAAGGCATTTATAAAGGTTTAAAAAAATTGTTAAGTGATAAAGATTTATTGAATTATTATAAAAGCAAAGCAAAAGAAAGAGGCAAGAGATTTAACAAAGAAAATACTATAATGGATGTAGAAAATCTATTAGATAATATATAAAAGGTGTTAAGTATGAATTTAATAAAAGAATTTGTATATAGGTTACGTGGGGAATACACAACTGAAAAACTTATAAAAATGGGCTTAAGAGTAGGAGTAAATTTTAATAGATTAAATGGAGTAATAATAGACCCTGCTCACTGTTGGCTAATAACTATAGGAGATAATGTGACTTTAGCTCCTAGAGTTCATATATTAGCCCATGATGCTAGCACAAAAAACTATTTAAATTTCACAAAAATAGGACGAGTAAATATAGGCAATAATGTGTTTATCGGAGCTGAAAGTGTAGTACTTCCCAATATTACAATAGGAGACAATGTAATAATTGGAGCAAATTCAGCAGTGACAAAAGACATACCTTCTGGATGTGTATATGCAGGAAATCCAGCAAAGTTTATATGTACTACAGAAGAATACATAAACAAAAATAGAGCATTAATGAAAGATAGACCTTGTTATGGAGAGGAATATAGACTAACAAAAAATGTAGATAAAGACAAAAAAGATCAGATGTATAGAGAGTTAGAAAATAAAATAGGGTTTATAGATTAGGGGGAGAAATATGGAACCATTGCTTAGTATTATAATTCCAGCATTTAATATAGAGCAGTATATATCTAGATGTTTAGATAGTCTAATAAATCAATCATACAAAAATATAGAAATAATAGTTGTAAATGATGGTTCTACAGATAGTACAGGAGATATAATTGATAGCTATGTTAAAAAAGATAATAGAATTAAAGTCATACATAAGAAAAATGAAGGCGTATCTATAGCGAGAAATACTGGGATACATTTGGCAAAGGGTGACTATATAGGATTTGTGGATGGAGATGATACTGTAGATGATGAGATGTTTGAAACTTTAATCCAAAATGCTATAAATTATAATACTGATATATCGCATTGTGGATATAAAATGGTGTTTCCAAGCAGAACAGACTATTACTATAATACAGGAGATATAGTTATACAAGATAATCAGGAAGGTTTAAAAGATTTGTTAAAAGCAGATAGAGTGGAGCCTGGTTTATGGAATAAAATTTATAAATCTAGTTTGTTTGAAGATATACGATTAAATGAAAATATTAAGTACAATGAAGATTTATTGGCAAATTTCTATTTATTTAAAAAGGCTAAGAAATCAGTGTTTTATGATAAATGCTTGTATAATTATATGATTAGAAAAGGATCAGCTGCAACAAAGCAAATAAGCAAAAATAAAATAATAGACCCAATTTTAGTATTAGAAGAAATTAAGAACTCATTAGAAAAAGGTACTGATTTATATGAGATAGCATATAAGAGATACTTAGGAAGTTTAATAGGTGTATGTAGAAATAAAGTATGTAGAAGTAATATAGAGTACATACATTATATAAAAAAAGCTAAGGAAAAGTTAAAAGAAGAGTATTTTAATAATAAAGATTTAATAAGAGGTAAGATGAAGTATATGATATATGGGGTTGTATATTTACCTTTAATATTTAATTTTATTGACAATATTCATGGAACAGTATCTGGGAATAAGTATAAATATGAAGTGAAATAGGTGAAATTATGGGAGAGAAGATAAGTGTAATAGTACCTATATACAATGTTGAACAATATTTAAGAAGATGCATTGATAGTATAATTAATCAGACATATAAAAATTTAGAGATAATTTTAGTAGATGATGGATCTCCTGATAATTGTGGTCAAATATGTGATGATTATGCTAAAAAAGATACTAGAATAAAAGTCATACATAAAAAAAATGGTGGTTTGTCAGATGCAAGGAATGTTGGATTAGAAGTGTGTACAGGTGATTATATATCTTTTGTTGATAGTGATGATTGGATAGAGCTTAATACTTATGAAATTATGATGAAAAGTATGAATGAGTATAATGCAGACATGGTTGTATCCAATATAAATTATGTTTATAAGGATAAAGTAGAAAGCAAATATAGTGAAGATAAAATACGTTGTTTTAATAAAGAAGAAGCAATGAAGGAACTTATAAAGGATGGGCTTGTACAAGCTGTTGTTTGGAATAAGCTATATAAAAGAGTGGTTATAGATAATTTAAGATTCAAAGTAGGAAAGTTAAATGAAGATGAGTTTTTTACATATAAGATATGTGCTAAAGCTGAAAGGATAGTATATATTCCAGAAGCATTGTACCAGTATCGTCAGAGAGAAGATAGCATAATGGGAACTTACATATTACAAAGAATAGATGGAGTAGAGGCTTTATATGAAAGAATGAATTTTATAAAAAATAAATTCCCACAACTATATACATTGGAAAAATTAAGGTTTTGTTATGCATGTATATATCATTATCAAATGTTATTGATAAATAATATTCTTGATAAAAAAACTAGAAATACTTTAATTAAGTATAGAAAAAGTATCCGTTTTTGTTTAAATGATGTTAGCAAGTATTCTTTAAAGGATAACATATATATATATTTATCATGGATATCTTTGGAGATATGTTGTAAGTTAAGAAATAGGTTAAAAATAGGGTATTAAATAATTAGTAAAATGTTAATACAAGGGGAATATTTATGAAAATTACAGTATTTACAACCACATATAATAGAGGATATATAATAGAAAATCTATATAAATCATTGAAAAGGCAGACATTTACAGATTTTGAGTGGCTTGTTGTAGATGATGGGTCTATAGATAATACAGAAGAACTATTTGACAGATGGAAAAAAGAAGATAATAATTTTAATATTAGATATTACAAAAAAGAAAATGGTGGAAAGCATAGAGCTATTAACTATGCACTTGATAAAGCAAAAGGAGAATTATTTTTTACTGTTGATTCAGACGACTATCTAACAAATGATGCTTTAGAAAAAATAAATAAATGGGAAAATAAATTAGATAAAAGTAAAAAATTTGCTGGTATAGTTGCTAACTTAGGTACTGATGAACATAAAACAATTAATAATTTTTTCAAAGAAGAATATTTAGACTTAAGTTTATTAGAACGATATTCATATTGTGAAGATAATAAAAAAGTGCTTGATGGAGAGAGGGCTTTTATTTTTTATACTGAAGTTCATAGAAAATATAAATATCCAGAATTTGAGGGGGAAAAATTTATGACAGAGGCAGTTACGTGGAATAGGATGGCAAATGATGGATATATAGTTAGATATTTTAATGATATTATATGTATATATGAATATTTGGAAGATGGATTAACTAAGGCAGGAAACAAACTATTTTTAGAAAATCCAAGAGGATATGGACTATGGCTAAAAGAAAAGGCTATATTTGAAAAAAAGTCTTATTTTGAAATGATAAAATTGTATTATTCATACTATTGTGAGCTTTACAAATTATACAGTATGAATAAAATAGCAGAATATATAGTAATAAGCAAATTTAAATTAATGTTAATAGCGATGCTTAAAAAAATAAAAAGTATATAGATAAAGGTTAGAAAAATATCAGGAGTAGTGTATTATGGAAATTATAAAAAAAATACCTGACTACATAGAAAATAAAATTCAGATTTATCAAAGTAGTAATTTTGATAAAACTAATATGGGGAAAAGATTAAAGTTATATAAGGATAAATATAAAAATAAAAGATGTTTTATATTAGGAAATGGACCAAGTTTAACACCAGAAGATTTGACAAAACTTCATGAAAATGGTGAAGTAACATTTGCCACAAATCGTATATATAATATTTTTGACAAAACAGAATGGAGACCGACTTATTATTGTTGTGAAGACCCACTTATAATAAAAGAAAAACAAGAAGAAATAAATAATATAGAAGCAAAAGAAAAATTTATACCAATTAATCTAAAATGGTATCATAATGTAAATATAGAGAATGCAATGTACTTTTATATCAATTATAATATAGATAAAGGTGAAAAATATAGTTTTTCTACAGATATATCAAAGCAGATTAACTGTAGAGGTACAGTTACTTTTACTTGTATGCAAATAGCAGCATATATGGGATTTTCAGAAATATATCTTATTGGAGTAGACCATAATTATCAAAAAATAATTGATGACAATGGAAATATAGTAGAAGATAAATCAGTAAATGATTATTTTTGTGAAAAATATGACGAAGATATTAAGGATGTTGCAGTTCATAATATGGGAAATAATACAAGGGCATATATAGATGCAAAGAAATATTGTGATGAAAATAAGAAAACTACTATTTATAATGCAACAAGAGGTGGAAAGTTAGAAGTATTTAAAAGGGTTAATTTTGATGAATTATTTTAAAGTAAGGGGGAGATAAAATGAAGAAAAAGGTTGTAGCACTAGTTCCTATCAAATTAAATAGTCAAAGGCTTCCTCATAAAAATATATTACCAATAGGAGGAAAGCCATTATCATATCATATATTAAATTCTTTGAAAAATATTCCTAATATTGATGAAGTTTATGTGTATTGTAGTAATGAAAAAATAAAAAATTACATTCCAAAAGATGTAACTTATTTAGAGCGTGATTCTTATTTAGATGGTGATTTAATAAAAGGATTTGATATATATGAATCATTTATAAATAAAGTAGATGCAGATATTTATATTTTGGCTCATACAACATCTCCATTTTTAAAAGCAAGTACAATAGAGAATGCATTAGATCATGTACTAGAAGGAGAATATGATTCTGCATTTTCGGCACAAAAAATACAAACATTTGCTTGGTATGATGGAAAACCAATCAACTATGATATTAATGATGTGCCAAGAACACAAGATATGAATCCAATTTATGTTGAAACAAGCGGATTTTTTATATTTGAAAAAGAAATATTTACAAAACATAGAAGAAGAATAGGGTTTAAGCCTTATATTCAAGTAGTTGATAGTATGGAAGCTATTGATATAGATACTAAAGAAGACTATGATTTTGCTTGTAAAATTATTGGACAAGACTAATATAATGGGGGAAAATAATATGTTTAAATTAATAGCAGGACCATGTGTAATAGAATCAGAAGAAAATGTAATGTTAGTTGCGAAAAAAATAAAAGAAATAACAGATAAATTAGATATACCATTTGTTTTTAAATCTTCTTTCGACAAAGCTAATAGAACATCTATAAATTCATTTAGAGGACCAGGACTAGAGGAAGGTCTAAGAATATTAAATAAAGTAAAAACAGAATTAAACTTAAAAGTAACAACAGATATACATGAACCATATCAAGCTGAAGAAGTTGCCAAAGTAGTAGATATAATTCAAATACCTGCATTTTTATGTAGACAAACAGATTTATTAGTGGCAGCTGCCAAAACAGGAAAAACAGTAAATGTTAAAAAGGCACAGTTCTTAGCACCTTGGGATATGAAAAATGTAGTAGGAAAGCTAGAGGAAAGTGGAAATACAGATATTATGTTATGTGAAAGAGGGACAAGTTTTGGATATAACAACTTAGTTGTAGATATGACAGGTTTAGTTGAAATGAAAAAGTTTGGGTACCCAGTTGTATTTGATGCAACTCATAGTGTGCAAAAACCAGGGGGAAAAGGAAATTGTACAGGTGGAAACAGAGAATATGTAGAATATTTAGCAAAAGCTGCAATTGCAGTTGGTGCAGATGCGATATTTATGGAAGTTCATCCAGATCCAGATAATGCTCTATCAGATGGACCTAATATGGTTAAATTAGATGAATTAGAAGAAATTTTAGTGAAATTAAAGAAAGTTTATCAAGCTGTACATAATTAGGAGGAATTAATTATGGGGATAATTATAAGGGAAAAAGATAAAGTTGAAAATAAAAATTTTACTGTTTCAGAATTAAATGTAATAGATGAAGCTAAAGAAGTTTTTGATATAGAAATAGAAAGTTTAAAAAAAGTAAGAGATAGCATAGGGGAAGAGTTTGTAGAAGCTATTATATCGATAATGAATTGCAAAGGGAAGGTTATAGTTACAGGTATGGGGAAATCTGGACATATAGCTAGAAAAATAGCAGCTACTTTTGCAAGTTTAGGTACATCATCATTTTTCCTTCATCCAGCAGAAGCACTTCATGGTGATTTAGGAATGATAGAAAAAGATGATTTAGTTATTAGTATTAGTTATAGTGGAGAAAGCCAAGAGATAAACAATATTTTGCCTAATATAAAAATAATAGGTGCGAAAATAATTGGAATAACAGGTAATGAAAACTCAACACTAGCTAAAAACTCAGATATACTATTGGATTTTCCTAAATTTGAGGAAGCGTGTGCATTAAAATTAGCACCAACATCTAGTACAACTGCAAGTATGGTTATAGGAGATGCTCTTGCAGTTATTACATCTAAGTTAAAGAATTTCCAAAAATATGATTTTGCTTTATTTCATCCATCAGGTTCATTGGGTAAAAAACTGCTTGTAAAAGTTAAAGATATAATGTTTTCTAATGATAAAAATGCCATAGTAAAAAGTGGAACAAGTTTGCAAGATGCCATAGTAGAAATGTGTGCTAAGGGGCTTAGTGTTATTAATGTAGTGGATGATAAAAATAAATTAGTAGGTATTTTGACAGATGGAGATTTGAGAAGATTGTTACAAAGGGGTATTGATGTTTATAGCTTATGTATAGATGAAGTTATGACTAAGCAGCCTAAGTATACCCAAGAGGATATTATGGCTGTGGAAGCTATTAAGATTATGAATAAATTTAATATAACTGCTATGCCAGTGTTGGATGAAGATGACAGGGTAGTAGGGACTATAAGACTACAAGAGATATTGAATGAGGGAATATATAATGAAGATTAAAATGTTAGTAATGGACGTAGATGGTACACTTACGGATGGTAAGATTTATATGGGCAGTGATGGAGAAGTATTTAAAGCTTTTGATGTTAAGGATGGATATGCTATTGCACATCTTCATGAGGTTGGGATTATACCTGTGATAATTACTGGAAGAAAATCGAAGATTGTGGAAAACAGAGCGAAGGAATTGAATATTAAAGAGGTTTATCAAGGAGTTAGTGATAAGGTTGAAAAACTTAAGGAAGTAGCTAAAGATAATGGAGTTTTATTAGAAGAAGTAGCTTATATAGGTGATGATTTAAATGATTTAGATTGTATGAGTATATGTGGATTGTCTGCATGTCCTAATGATGCTATAGATGAAGTTACAAGTAACGTAGATTTTAAATGCAATAAAAATGGTGGATATGGTGCAGTAAGAGAATTTATAGAGTATATAAGTATTTGTGAAAACTTATAAAAATATTTTTTTGAAGATAGGAGTTTTTGATGAATAAGATAAATGAATTAAAAATGGGGAGTATATTATCTTACATAAATTTAGCTATTGGTAATATAATTCCATTTATATATACTCCAATAATGTTGAGAATATTGTCGCAAAATGAGTATGGATTATATAGTTTAGCAAATTCTATAATAGGTTATTTGTCTTTATTAAGTTTTGGATTTGGTTCAACAATGGTAAGGTATATTACAAAATATAAAATAGATCAAGATAAAGAAGGTGAACAAAGGCTAATTGGTTTGTTTATACTGATATATAGTATACTTGCTATACTAGTATTAATTGTAGGAATGATATTATCTTTTAATTGTTCAAGCTTGTTTAGTAATGGGTTAACATTCAATGAGATTAAAAAACTAAAAATTATTTTAATTATAATGACAATAAATACAGCAACAATATTTCCCGCAAGTGTGTTTTCATCTATAACTGTAGTACATGAAAAATTTATATTTAGAAAATGTACAGATATATTTTCAACTATAATGATACCGTTACTAAACTTAATAGTATTAATTCTAGGCTTAAAATCAATAGGACTAGCCATATCAGGATATATAGGTCAATTGATTATTGTTCCAATTAATATCTATTATTGTTATAAGAAACTAAATTTAAAGCCGATTTTTAAAAATATGCCCTTTTATATAATTAAAGAACTTGTTTTATTTTCAGGAACGGTATTTTTAGGTTCAATTGTAGATATATTATACTGGTCAACAGATAAAGTTTTAATTGGAGGGATGATTGGAACTTCTGCTGTTGCTATATATAATATAGGAGGAACATTTAATAATATGATACAACAATTGTCTTTGGGAATTAGTAGCGTATTAGTACCTAAAATTACAGGCATGGTTTTTAGTAATTGCTCAAATGATGAATTATCAAACTTATTTATAAAAATTGGAAGATTACAGTATATAATCGTTTCTCTTGTCATTACAGGAGTTATTGTCTTTGGAAAACAATTTATATTTTTTATGGCCGGAGAAGGATATGAAGAAGCGTATTATGTGGCTTTATTAACTATGATACCAACAATAGTTCCACTTATACAAAATACAGGATTAAATATAATAACGGCTCAAAATAAGCTGAAATTTAGAAATATTGTATATGCAATAGTTGCAGTAATTAATGTTATTTCAACATATATTGCCATATTATATTGGGGAATTATAGGTGCAGCATTCTGCTCATGTATAGCATTTGTTATTGGACCAGTAATAAGTATGAATATATATTATAAAAAAGTTATTGGCATAGATATAGTAAGATTTTGGAAGAATATTATTTCGATGAGTTTAGCACCAATATTAATGACTATAGTTGGATTTTATATGAGTTTTAATATTGGTATTGAAACGATAGAGAAGTTTTTATTGGGGGTAATCGGATATTCAGTATTATATATGATTATAATGTGGAAATACGGAATGAATGAGTATGAAAAGAATATTTTTTTACAACCTATTACTACTGTTTATAAAAAAGTATTGAGATTAACATAATAATATATCTATTAAATAGTACTTTAAATAAGTAAGTTAGGGGGGAGTTACTATGGATAAGATACCAAAGACTGTACATTATTGTTGGTTTGGAAAAGGCAAAAAGTCTAAAATGGTAAATAAATGTATGGAAAGTTGGAAAAAATATTTGCTCGATTATAAAATTATAGAATGGAATGAAGATAATTTTGATATTAACTCAAATTTATATGTAAGGCAGGCATATGAAGCTAAAAAATATGCCTTTGTTACAGATTATGTCAGACTTTATGCATTATATAATTATGGGGGAATATACTTAGATACGGATGTTGAAGTTTTAAAATCATTAGATGAATTTTTAGAATATGATGGTTTTGGTGGTTTTGAATCAAAAGAATATTGTTGTACAGGAATTTTGGGTTGCAAAAAAGAAAATATGATAATTAAAGAATTTTTAGATAGCTATGAAAATGATATATTTTTAAAAAATAATAATGAATTTAATGAAATACCTAATATAGTTAGATTTACTGAAATTTGTTGTAATCATGGATTAAAATTAAATAATAAAGAACAAGAAATTAACGGATTTAAAATTTTTCCTAAGACTATATTTTCGCCTCTAAATGCAAGAGACATAGATAATGCCTTATCAGAAAACACATGTACTATTCATTATTTTGCAGGATCATGGCTAACTAAAAAGGAATATAAAAAAAGAGAAAAGATAAAAAAGTATAAAAAATATAAAAACTTTTTATGTAAATTTATGAGTGAAAGAAGTGCATATATTATTCTAGATTTTAAATGGATACTTATAAGTAAATTTAATAATTTAATTAAATAAGAATAGATATAATATGAAATAAAAAAATAGATGCTATTTATAGTATATTTATTATTATATTTAAACAAATATATAAGTCTATAAACAGAAACTGATTTATCAAGTAAAAAGTTAATTATTATATTAAAAAAATGAAGATAATTATTTATATGGAAGATGGAGTTTATAATTTTATAACTGATTTCCAAAATGTATAGAACTATACAATCATGATGGAACACAGACCATATAGCTTTATACTTGTCAATACATAAAAAGTATTGCATATAGGCTTAGTATCAAGTGATTATACTCATGGAGGATAAGTTAGGGTTCTTTTCAAGGGTGGGTTATATTTGTAGAAAATCAAGAATGGTTTCAAAAAGTATGATAAATGACTTTTGATTTGAATAATATAAAGATCCCTATAACTAATGGACTAGGTTCAGATAAATAAAAGATATCTAGATTTAACAATCTACCTGAAGTAGTTAATTTTTAAATAAGTAATAAGTGGAATTATTAATATAACAAATTTTAGCCAAGGAGGGCATATGAATAAACATGCTTACTTAATTATAGCTCATAATGATTTTTATATATTAGAAAAGCTATTAATGCTATTGGATGATGAAAGAAATGATATTTATAGTCAAGTACAGTGTGAGCTAAGTCTCCTTGAAGAAGCATCAAAAAAAATTATGAATACTATCATTTAATATCTGGAGTAGATTTGCCAATAAAAACTCAAAATTATATACATGATTATTTTAATAAAAATAAAGGTAATTATGATAGAAGTGAAAAATTTAATTATGAATTAAAAAAAGGGCAACAATGGTTTAGTATAACTAACTATTGTGTGAAGTATATATTGTCTAATAAAAATTTAATAAGAGAGATGTTTAAGTATTCAGCTTGCCCTGATGAACATTTTATACAGACATTAATCTATAATTCTAAATTTAAAAATAATATATCGTATGATACTTGTTTGAGAGAAATTGACTGGAATAGGGGATGTCCATATGTGTTTAAATTAGAAGATTATGATTTTCTTATGAAGAGTGAAAATTTATTTGCAAGAAAATTTGATTCAAATCAAGATCGTAATATAATAAATAAAATTTATCAAGCAATAAGTACAGACATTATATGACTTATTACTAAAATATATTTTTAAATATATAATTAATTTTATATCTAATAAGATTAAATTATTATATAAATATAGAATATAAAATTTTTATAAAGGTGAACCCAAAATAATATTACTTCATGGATAAGGAGAATGAATAATGTTTTTATTAAGTAATATTAAAAATAAATTTTTAAAAAGAAGAGAAAGAAAAAATAAAGAGTATTTATTAAACCATGGATTAGTAATAGGTAATAATGTAAATATTGACTTTAACAGTATTGATGGTCTTTATCCTTGGTTAATTGAATTGGGTAGTAATATTTTATTTGCCCCTGGAGTGAAAGTTTTAGCTCATGATGCAAGTACTCAGATGTGTTTAGGAAAAGCTAAAATAGGAAGAGTAACAATAGGGAATGATGTCTATGTAGGACTTAATAGTATAATTTTATGTAATACTAAAATAGGGAATAAAGTTATTATAGGAGCAGGAAGTATTGTTACTAAAGATATTCCAGATAATAGCGTATATGCAGGAAATCCAGCTAGATATATTTGTAGCTATGATGAATATATGAACAAAAATAAAAAAATGATTGAAGATAGCCCTAACTTTGAATCACCGTTTTGGATTTGGCCAGATAAAGATAAATCTGAATGGGAAGATATGAAAGAAAAATTAAGTAGCAGTATAGGATACTTGTAAATATATAGAGAGTCTATACAAATTAGACTCTTTTTTTGTACAAATCACCAACCAAAATCCCACATATTCAAAAAAAACAATTAATTTTAAACGTATGTTCAAAATATACAATTGCAAAAAAGAGAAAAATATCATACCCTTTAGATATAAGTAAAAAAAGGGGGATTAACATGATAAAATCATTTAAAAAATTTATAAACTACGTGGAAGAAAACTACCATAGCAGCTTTACAGAAGATGATATAAAAAACATAACAGGATATAGCTACCAATACTTTAACAAATGCTTCAAAGAAATATGGCATATGACACCCCAAGTCTATAGAAAGCGCAGACAACTGACTTTGATAGCTTTGGAAATAAAAAGAAACACAGTCACTATTAAGGAAAGTGATCTTGCTCCTTGGACAGATGACAGTGCATTTTTAAAGGCTTTTAAGAGGGCGTTTAATATTACACCACATAAATACATAAAAGAAAAAGACTTTACTTTACAAGAAAAAATAGAAATACCACCCCAAGTTTATATGGATTATATGCTAAATAATCATAATAAATCATTAGAAGAAAAATACGAAAGCCTGTTCTGCAAGTAGGTGATAATATGGACAAAAAGAAAGATAAACTACTACTACTATATTTATTTCAAGATACCAATCTTAAAGAAATCGACATATACACCTTATCAAAAAATATACTAAAATTACGACACGTCATCGAGATGTACACCACAAGTGAACAAAATAAAAATGAAAATATAAAATAAAAATATAAAATATAAAATAAAAATAAAAACCGTAAGGGAGTCGGGATAGAATATGATAAATGAAGAATATAATAATTTACCAAGAGATGTAATAAAAAGCCTTGCAAAAATGGAAAAAATAATAAAAATCATAGAAACAAATTTATTCTTACCTAAAGACGACATACTAAGAGAAATAAACATAGAAATAGGATCAACACAAAAAGCCATGGACATATTCAGTCAATACTATCCAGACAAAGGCGTTAACTTATCAATTTACATAATCCAAAGAAAGAAAACAGAAACACAAAAAGCAATAAAAAACCTTACAAACCCAACACTAATCGATAGAAAAATTTATGAAATAACTCAAATGTACAAATCTAACTTTAATCAATCCTTAAAGAATAATCCGATGATAATAGAAGCTTTTGATATGAAAAAAGTTTATGAAAATATAAACAATATATACGACACCCTTTATAATTTAAACAATGAAAAAATTATAAAAACAAAAATTTCAAGAACTAAAATCTTAATAGAAGATAGAGACTGGAATGTGGGTCTTAGGATGATTTTTGCCATGAGGGAGTATATATCCTTTGGTAATACTAAAAACATGGAAAAGTTAATAGACTATGATATGCTTTTACAAGAACATGAATGGATGGAGTATTATATAAAAAACATGAAAAATTACAATGTAAATACTGCCTTTGACCATGCTATTAGTTCCAGAGAAGAATTTTATGATAATAAACAAAATAGAATTATGGAATTTTTATTATATTACAAAGAAAATAAAAACTTTAACATAAATGAAATTACTTATTACTGTGTGGACAGAAGTTATTTGAAAGATGTGATAAATAATTTTTCACTGCCAAATAATCTCCATCAGTACAGAACTATTTTATCTAAAAGCAAACTTGCCCTTAGGATGATGATGAAAAGCGACGATTATATATTGTCTTATGTAAATCACTTTAAATCTATAATTAATAATCATTTGGAAAAAGAAGTATTTTCTTATTTAGCAGAAAGAGAAGAACAAAATCTTGATGGTAATATAAAAGAAATTCACCAATATTTATGCAAAAAATATAAAAATTTATCGAAAAATGATATAGAAGAAGCTATGAAAAACTTATTATTAAAAGGATTTATAAGTCTATACATTTGAAACACTCAGCTATGAAAATTGTCATAGTTTTTTTTATACAAAAATACAAAAGATTGAACTTTGGCAAAGTTTCAATTTTCAAAAATATATACTTTAGATATAAGTTAAAGATAAAAGTCTTAGAACCTAGCAAAGATTAAAATAAGGAGGACTAAAATGAGTGGATATAAAAATTTAGATGATTTGAAAAAAAGTATACACGCCCAAATGGAGATTTTGACTATTCAAGAAAAGTATGTGGCAACTTTGGAAGAAAATATGAAAGATGGTGAGGAAATAGTAGCAAATGAATATATAGCAGAAAAAGACAGTGATGTTGCACCTATTAAGATTGGTCAATTTGCCAAAATCATAAGAGATAAGGGCGTGCCCTTTGGCAGAAATAAGATACACAGTTGGCTCAATAACAGGGGATATACTTACAGAATAAAGGACAAAAATTTTGTTAAAAGCGAGTATATAGTTAAAGGTTTGTTTGAAATTAGGGGCTATTCACTTTATATTACGCCAGAAGGTGTTTCATATTTTACAAAAAGATTATTAAAAGAATTTAATATTGAGGAGTGATAAAAATGATAAAAGTATTTGGAAAAAGCAAAGAAAAAACTACAGATGCACCCATGGGAAGTGCCGAGTATGGCAAGTTTATAAGAGCAGCTTATATGGATACAGTAAATGAAGCCGTAATTTTAAGTGATGATTTAGATGAGAGTTTGTCTAGATATGATGAGATAGTAAGCAACATGTCCAAGCTAAAAAGTGAAAAGGAGATGATAGAACAAAACATAATGTCCCTTATGAAGGAAAATGAAATAGCTTATGTGAAAAGTAGAAAAATCACTTGGAAGAAGGTGGAGAGAACTTCTTTTGATGCTAAAGCTTTGAAAGAAGAAGATCCGGAAATTTACAATAAATACTCTAAAACCACAAGTATTAGAATGTTTAAAATAAAATAGGAGGTTTTTATATGGCTATTTATAGACATGTTTATTTATCCTTTTGGAAGGACGAAAAAATCATGGAGAAGTTTAGCAAAGAGGAGAAGTTGTTGTTTATTTTTTTTTAACAAATGGAAATACAACTCAAATAGGCGTATATAGAATCCTTGTAAAAGAAATAGCTTTTTATACGGGGATTGATGAAGAAATGGTGGCTAAATTGATGGACAAGCTGGAAAATGAATACCATATGATAAAATACAACAAAAATACCCATGAAATAGCCATTGTTCACTGGGCAAAGTACAATATGAATAAGCTGGGAGGAAAGCCTATTATGGATTGTATTTCCTCAGAATTAAAAAAAGTGCAAGATGTATCTTTGTTGAAGATTGTTTTGGAAGAGGTGGCAAAAGAAAAGGTTAGAGCATTATTTTTAAAAGAAATAAAAGAAAGAGAAGGAAGGGAAAAGAATAAAGATGATGATCTCTATGAAAAACCAAGTGAAGAAGAACTTAGAAAAGTCAGACAGCTCTATGGATAATGATGATAATAAATACAAATGCAAAAAGTGCAAAGATGTGACCTATATACTTACAGATAAGGGGGCAGTTCCTTGTAGTTGCAAGGAGTTGAGGGAGGCTGAAAGGATTTTATCAAAAAGTGGCATAAGCAAGGAATTTGCCAACAAGACCTTTGATAATTTTGATTATTCTAGGAATGTACAAATTTTAAATGCTTATAACATGGCTAGGGAATATGTGAAAAATTTTGAAGAAATTAAAGATAGTCGCAAAAACAGCATTATTTTCATGGGAAGTGTGGGTGGTGGCAAGTCACATCTTAGTTTTGCCATAGCCAATGCTCTTATGAAAGAAGGTGTGGGCGTAATTTATATGGGATATAGGGAAAGCATTATGAAAATAAAGCAAAATGTTATGAATATGGATGAGTATGAAAAAATCATGAGTCGATATAAAAAGTGCAAGGTCCTTTTGATTGATGATTTGTTTAAGGGAAATATAACACTAAGTGATATAAATATAATGTTTGAGATAGTGAATTATAGATATTTTAATAATTTGCCCATGATTATGAGTACGGAAAAAGGTGGCAAGGAGTTGATAGAAATTGATGAGGCCATAGGCAGTAGGATTTTGGAGATGGCAAAGGATTATAATATGGAGCTTAAGGGAGGGAAGTTGAATTATAGAATTTATGGTAAGTAAGAAAGGGGAGATTTTTATGGAGATAAAAAGGGAGGATATACCTGATAATATGATAAATATGCTGGAAATTGTGGGTATGGAAAATTTTCTAAAAATTATCAAAGAGTATGGAGGAGATGCTCTTTATATACCTTATTACAAATCATTGAAAAAGAAAGCTAGAAACAGGGAAATAAGAAAGGCCTACAATGGATTTAATGCCAGGGAGTTATCAAAAATATATGGTTTGTCTGTAAGTCAAATTATAAGAATAACAAAAGACGACTTTAGATTTCTAGACAAAAGTTGATGTCATATGTTTTAACTACATACAAGGATTTTCAGCTATTATGTAATTAGAAAGTGAGCTAGCTTACTGATTATATATTAAGGAGGTAATTTGTATGGCAGTAGTTTCTACACCAAATGCATCTTCTGTTAAGGTTAAATTTGATCAAGGAGCAAATGTGGATGGTGACAGAATTATAAAGACAAAAACTTTTTCGTCTATAAAATCATCTGCTTCCAATGAGGACATAATGGCTGTTGTAAATGCCCTAGTAGGCTTGCAAAAACATACTTTAAGTGGTGTTAACAGAGTTGATAACACATCTTTATCAGAATAAAATTTAGCTTAAAAAATTAATTTTATGGAGGGGTAAATATGCAAGAGAAAAAGCTTTTAATGACTTTTAAAAATACTTTAGGCAATACTTTTACTTTGACTATTGATGATCCCAGTGATGATTTAACTGAGCAAAATATAATCGATGCTATGAATTTAATTAAGGAAAAAAATATATTCTTGCCAAAGGGATATGAACTAGCTCAGTGTGTGTCTGCCAAAGTAGTTGCAAGTGATACTACTGAGTATGACTTGGAAGTATAGTTAGGAAGTGTTTTTATGGAAAATATATCTGCTATGATTGCAAACTTGGGATTTCCCATTGCTGTTTCAATATATTTATTGATTCGCATAGAGGGGAAAATGCAGGCTTTGACAGATAGCATAAATGAATTATCGAAAAATATTCATAACATTAAATAGTATAAATGGGCACTCTAGGTGGGGTGCCCATTTTAAATAGGGGGAGTTAATATGAGTGAGAAAAGAAATGGGTTTATACGATTTGATAATATAGATGAGTTTGAGACTTATATAAAAAATTTAAAAATAAGACGCAAAATTAATGGGCTACAAGTTCATCATATGGCACTGCCCAATTATGCTTGTTTTTATAAAGGGAAGGGAGTTACAGAAGATGAGTTGGTAAGAACTATAAATCTGGACTACTATGGCAAAAGCAAGGGCTGGTCATGTATAGCCCAGCATTTTAATATTTTTCCCAATGGGAAGATTACAACAGGGAGGGATATTAATAAGACTCCCGTGGGTATAACTGGCTGGAATGCTAATAAGATTTGTATTGAGATTTATGGTGATTTTGATAAGAATAAGGACGTTATGAAGGTGGAGCAAAAAGAAGCTATCATAGCAGTTTACGCCATACTATGTGAGAAGTTGAATTTGACTCCTTCCACTTCTACCATTAGGGCTCATGCTTGGTTTACTAGTGGTGGGATTTATCTTGGTGATTATTATAAAGGTAAATCTAGAAAAACTTGCCCGGGGACAAATTTTATGGGATTTGGCAATTCAAGAAGGGCTTTTGTTAATAATTTTTATCCTCTTATAAAAGATTATATGTCAAATAGAAGTGTATCAAAGGATGAAAAAAAAGAGATTAAGGAAAGTAATAAAGAAAAGTATATTGTTAGGTATTTGCAAAGTACTCTTAATAAGGTATATAAATGTAATTTAGTCGTGGATGGTATTTATGGGAAGGCGACTAAAGATGTTGTTAAGAAGCATTATCTCAAAATGGGTGATAAGGGTGAGCATGTGGTGTGGTTGCAAAAAGCCTTGATTAATAGAGGTTATAATATTGAGGCTGATGGAAGTTTTGGAAGTAAAACTAAGGCTGCAGTTATGAGCTATCAAAAATCTAGGGGACTAAAAGTGGATGGCTATGCAGGTGTTGATACTCACAGTGCTATTGTTGATGATTAGCATTTCTAATTGAAAAAGTTTTTTTCATATGACATAATTTAAATAGGGAAATTTATTTAGACATGGGGTGATA
>OBJJ01000114.1_pt1 | contig 19548 bp, 22 predicted proteins | sample 1481611 | NCBI WGS metagenome assembly OBJJ01 (sample SAMN02044696, study PRJEB22538) | human gut metagenome
CTTATCCAGCAGCACAAAACCGCATTTCGGGTTTAATTTTCTTACAATTGCCGTGGATACTTTCAGCTGGTCAGAGCCGGACATATTGTCCCATTTCTGACCTTTGTAGACCAGTTCCCCATCTTTAACTGACAAATCCGGAAGCGGAAGGTCTGCACGTTCCAGAAGCTTCGCCTTTTCTTCACGCATGCCTTCAATCTTGCCTGTAAGGTCTGCGTACTGTCTCTGGTACTCTTTAGCATCATCTTCTGCTTTTTCCTTGTCCAGGTTAGCTCGTACTTTCCGGTTGATCTCCTCGATGTTGGCAATGTTAGCTTCCAGTTCCGCTGTAGACTGGTCTGTCAGATCTTTCGCCGTGGTCGAAGCAATATCCAGGTCTTTGACCAGCTGCAGATGCTTCTGTTTTGCTTCTCCCAGTAATTCTGCCAATCTGCTTACTTCTGCATGTGCTCTTTTCACTTCTTCCTGAAGCTGTGTCGCACGTTCTCTTTTTCTCTGGTTTTCCCCATTCCTTGCAAGGATCTCCTGCTGCTGCCTGATCAGTTCCGATGGAGACACCAGATCTTTTGGTGCATCCGTGTAATACGGCTGCTCTTTTGCATACTTCACTTTCTGGTCTGCAATGCGTCCTACATAGAGACGTTCGTTATACAGATCCTTTTCTTCCTTTTCAATTTTTGCCAGCTTATCCCCCACGCCGATGATATTCAGCAGGGTCTGTGCCTTTTCTTTTCCGGATGCCTCCATGAACTTCGGAAGGTTCAGTGCAAGCTCCTCCACGAATTCATTCAAGAGCTGCTGACCTGCTTTCTTTCCGGACGGATCTGTTACTTTCAGTGCACTGTTTTTCCCTTTTCGCTCCACGATCAGGCCGTTATCCATTACAATCTTTAAGGCTGGCGGCACTGCTGATCCAGCCCTTGCCGCTTCAGACGGGCGGTATTTTTCACCGCCCAAAGCCCATGCAATGGAATCCAGTACCGAGGTTTTCCCCTGGTTATTATTTCCACCGATCACTGTCAGGCCGTTCTGTGCAGGTTCCAATCGGACCGCTTTAATTCGCTTGACGTTTTCAATCTCTAATTTATTGATTTTCACTTGATTTACCTCCTATGTTTGCCCTATAATTGAGCTGTGTTATTATTTTTCAAGTCCCGGATCGCCCGCCAAAGCACCGGGACTTTTCACTACCTCGAGTGTCGCTTTCTCAACGATCACCGATTCTTTCGTCTCTTCATTTATTGCATGCACATAGATGCTGTTATGGTGCCAGATCCGGTACTTGTCCGAATCAATCCCAGCCAGTTCCAGGATGGCTCTGGCTTCCTGGTCTTTCCCTTCGCTTACTCCGATCATTCTGCTTCCTCCTCCAGACGGATACATACCTTTGCCAGTTCCGCTGCAAGCTTGTATTCCTTTTCGTATCTACTGCCTCCATGTGTTTCCTCCACTCTATCAACAAATTTCTGGAGGCTTCCCGAAAAGCAGCCACATTTTACCCCTACCGTATTATTCGTAGTCCTGTAGAATGTAACAAAATCATTTCGGCTTCCGATCGGTCCTTGCACAAAGAAATGTCTCGTATTGGAGACTTTTGCTTCGCCGCAAACTTTTGCATTGCCGCAAACTTTTGCATTGCCGCAAACTTTTGCATTGCCGTAAACCCACGCATTTCCGAAAACTTTTGCATTGCCGTAAACCCACGCATTTCCGAAAACTTTTGCATTGCCGGAAACTCTTGCATCGCCGTAAACCCACGCATCGCCGGAAATCCACGCATTTCCGAAATGTGAAAGATTTTCCTCTTTCTCGATGTATCCGCCGAACTCTCCAGTTTTGACAGACCCGAAATCACGCACTGCTCTGATCCGGTACAGTGTTTTTCCGAAAACTGTGAACGTTTCTTCTGTCAATTCGTATTTTTTCATTCTGCTTCCTCCTTACTCTGCCCACATCAGCACACGGATCAGTACCGCACACCACACGGTAATAGCAGTTCCAACGATATCGCGTTCGCAGATTACACTGTATTTTCCCAGCCACCAGAATGTCCCGACTGCGGCTGCTGTGGCTAAAATCGGGGCGAGCACAGCCGCTCCGGTTGTTTCTTCCGCTTCTTCTGTTACTTCTGTTTCTCTTCTTTTCATTGCTTGTCTCCTTTCCATACGAACCCGGTCAGCTCGTATAACTTTTTGGGACTGATGTATGTACTTCTTCGACTTGCCTGCCCTCTTTTGGTCGGCTTCGATCTGAACACCAGCCCGATATCCAGCTCACCGGACTCCATTCGGTTGATCACTGTGCTCTGTTCCACTCCCAGAACCTTTGCGGCTACCCTTGTGGGTACCGGTTCAGGCGGGAACTCTGGCTGCTTGCACTCCCGGAGTACTTCCAGAAGCATTTTTTTAAGTTCTTCCATTTTGCTCACCTCACTTTCCTATTCATTCATCGTCAGAATCGCAATCCAGAACAGCAACAGGATTGCTAATGGTTTCAACATTTCCTTACCCCGCTTTCTATAGGATTCTTCCATTGTCTCTAATGCTGTTGCGGTATCACTGAACGCACTCGAGACTGCTTCTCGCATCTCTGCTCCTGTAATTGCTGTTGTGACTTTCTCGGCTTGCTTTTTGATGTCTGAAATATAATGTTTCATCAATGGTCTGTTACCTCCTGAATTTAAACCCGGAAACGTCACCAGCATTTTCAACGAGAGTTCTGCTTTTCCTATAAAGTCAGAACTCTTTATTTCATACTCTTTTACATGGTGCAATTCCTTACCATCCAGTACTAAACGCGGTCCTCGAATACCCTCATTTCTTACTTCTAATTTCATCGGTTCTTTCATTCTTACCCCGCTTTCTGCTCTGCTTCCAACATTTCTTTGTCTCTCAACGCTGACAGATATGCTCTTGCTTGCAATTTTCCATTGATATCAAGAGATTCGAAAATCTCAGCAATTTTTTTTGCATCTTCTACATCTGTTATTGTTAATGCTTTTTTCATATGTTTTCGCCTCCTTTTTTGTTTTGATGACTACATTTTAAACTTTAGTTTTGTTTTTGTCAAGTCATTTTTATGACATTTTGTTCCTTTTTTGTATTGACCAAAACATTTTTATGTGTTACTATTGAAATCGCAGGAGGTGATAAAAATAGAAACTTATGAACGAATAAGAGATTTACGAAAAAACAAATTGCATTTATCACAATCCGAATTCGGCAATCGTCTCGGCGTAAGCAGAAGCGTTATTGCTAATATAGAATTGAATATGCTTGCACGCCCAGATCAAAAAGAACCTTTATATAAGTTGATCTGTAAAGAATTTGGAGTGAATTATGAATGGCTTACTTCCGGAAAAGGCGAACCTTATTCCGAAGAATTACCAGAGGATGAATATACAAAAGCTGTTACTGAAATAGGCATTAAGGATTTACAAGCTCGACAAGTAATTATTGATTATTGGAAACTTAATGAGTCTGATAAAAAACTTTTCCTATCTTTCATCCAACGCTTTGTGACAATAAAAAAACAGGAGGACTAATCCTCCTGCTGCTCCAATATCGTTTTTACAAATGTGTAAATCATTTTCCATGATTTTTCACTTTTTATTCGTTCCAACATTTGTAAAACTGCATTTTTGTACTTCATCTTATGTACCTCCCGATCACGTTTTTTCAAACATTTGTTCGAATTTCCTTAATTTCATATTATCACAGAAATATTTGTGATGCAACTGTTTTCGAACATTTGTTTTAGCAAAATTTTCCTTTCACTATATAAAACGTATCGGAAGCTAAAAAGTTGTGCGTTGTCCGGAATCCCGGACGCTTTTTGAAAATCACTTGTATTTCGAGTCATACAACTCTGAAATTGTGGTTTTCAACCCTGCTGCCAACTGTTCCATAGTTGCCAGTGTAGGGCATACCTGACCGGTCACTATGTCACCGATCGTAGACCGGGGAACACCGGTCATAATTGCCGCCTGCCGGATTGACAGGTGGTGCTGTTCTAAAAATTGGGATAATAATATTTTCATGGTGTTATTATCTCCGGAAAAAGAAAATGTATTCAAAGGAGAAAGTGAAATATGAAAAAGAAGGTTTTAATCCTATTATGTGTGTTTTCTTGTTGTAACTTAGTAGGATGTAACGTAGACTCAGAGCTATTATTTGGTTCTGAAGCTCAGCAAGAAACAGAAAAAGTAACTCCTGAAACCGCTACGGAAGCTAGTACCGAATATTATGAATCTTTAACGTTCCGTTCGAAGCTAGGCAAGAGAATTAAAGATAACATAGAAGAGCATTCACCTTGGGAAACTGCCAATACAGAAGTTGATAAAGTGGTTGTGCATTCTTCCAGGAAGAATCCTCAAAATCCATTTTCTATAAATATTGATCTTGTTTACCACGGTGGTTTTACGTTTGGACAAGAAGTTAGAATTGCATTCAATGCTATTAAAGAAGAATTATCCGATATTGATGAAAAGGCCGAAAGTATTCACATCAAAACTGCATATTTCAACGATGCTTCTAAATTTATTATGGCTACAACGACTGATTTTGGAGAAACTTGGCATTATGTACGCACTACGGATGGAATCACCGATTCAGAATTCGGTATAAGCCTTGATGAACTTGAATCCTTTGACGAAGTTCGCTTAGACGATAAAACAAGTACGGATTCTGAATCTGAAACAGAAGCGGATTTTTTAAATACCCTTCCTCTTGCTAGTTACGAAGACATTGCCGCTGGGAAATATACCGGTCAAGATGTATGTGTTGACGTTGTGATTGATAAAAAGATAGATTACAATTATTCAGACGGTGATTCTTGCTCTTTCTCCTGTTGGATAAAAGGAAATGATGGATATTTCTATTCTTTCAGTCATAAAGTTGATGAATCCGAAACAAGTAAAGGATTTATTGAGGCAAAAAATGGTGATGTTGTCCGTTATGCGACAACTATATACAGTGATAATTCTTTCGGAACTTCTACTATTTTAGCTTCTGGAATTATTGGAAAAGAAGATTTGCAAAACGTATATGATACCTATAAAACTAGTTTAAATGAATTTGATTATGAATCTGCCGAACGAAATCCAGATGAATACAAAAATAAATACTACAAGGTTTCTGGACAAATTGTGCGAATAATAGATGAAACTGATTATTCTGCTGATTATCTTTTATCTACCAATCAAGGATATATTTATCTCTCGAATCCTGATGGCAAAGAAGCTCGCGGATCCAGATTATTAGAAAATGATAATGTAACTGTATATGGAGATTTTACAGGATTAACAACGTATTCTTATTTAAGTGATAAACAATATATCCCCGAATTCTTTTCTGCTATCATTGAGTTGAATTAGTTGTTAAAGGAGAGTGAGTCATGAAACTGACATCCGGTTTTAATTTTGAAAATTATGAAATTACAGATTATTTAGGATTTTGTTCAGGAGAATACGCTTTAAATACAAAGTTTCTTTCTGACTTTAATCTTTTATCTTCGTATTCTGAAAAACTTGAAGCGGCTCAAAAAAATGCTCTCGACCTTTTAATCAGCAACGCAAAGCAAATGGGTGCCAATGCAATTATCGGACTCGATATCGATTATACTACTGATGACCATGATATTATGGGCGTAATCGCAAATGGCACTGCTGTAACAATAAAGAGCACTTTGAAAGAACCTGTCGTTCCTGTAAAAATAAATGTTATCAATTATAACCCTGATTTGGAATTTAGGGTATCGTCCTTGACGATATTGCCAGATACTGAAAAATCTACAATTACTGCAACATTATTCGGAAAATCATCTGAAAATATTACTGGTGTTCTCGCTGATATCTTTCTTGTTGATATCTTCGATGAATTGCACCCAGTACATTACACAGGTTTTTCACGTTTTGATGTTGCACAAAACTTTGCTACTTCCATCAGTACACCTGTTCTTTGCAGTTTGGAACTTAATATACTTCCGCTAATTAAGTACGCTAAGGTATCCATTAAAAAATACATATTTGGCAACACTGTCATAACAGCTTCAGATAATGATTGTCTTCTGGATATTGAGCAGGAGACTATTTCCGAAGATAATACTGACAATATTTTCTCTAACTACAAATTGCAGTTAGATGAATATATGGATTCTGTATGCCACATGAACTCTGCCACTGAAATATTGCATTATACAAAAAACCTTATTGAAGAAAATCATGATTTTATACAGGCTGACTTAATACAATTAATTTCTTCTTGTGCAAGTCTTGAGCGTATGTATGGAAATTGTAAAAACGATTGCATTGAAAAAATCAAAACTTATTTTGATAGTATCTAAAAACAACCAAACAACAAAAAATCCGCCCCGGTGTTACCAGCACCGAAGCGGATCAGTGAATCTATACAGGTCTGGAGACCGGTATGATCATCTCTAAGCAAGCTGATTATACCACAATCCTCCAGCACCTGTACAGGTGTATTTTTTATACCCATTTTACGAACAGGAGGATGATATTATGGCAAAATACAAAAAGAGAAAAGACGGCAGGTACGCCACATGGGTAACTACCGATGAAATAAATCCGGAAAACGGAAAAAGAGTCCGTATACAGGTATATGGTCGTAGTGTTGCGGAGCTGGAACGCAAGAAAGCCGAGGTGATCGAGCAGACCAGCAAAGGCATCTATGTATCAGAAAAGAACGTGACATTCGGGGCGTATAAATGGAAGTGGCTGGAGCTGTATAAAGCCGGTCGTGAAACGAACACGATCGAAGGATATCGGAACATTCTGAAAAACCACACTGCCGCACTGGATGGTCTCAAACTATTGCAGATTAAGAAAACAGATATTCAGACCGGTTACAATGCACTGAAAGGTCACGCTGATCTGCAGCGTCGTTACTACCAGACAGTCAACCAGATCATGCGTGCTGCCATTGATGACGGCCTGCTGTTCAAGAATGTTGCGGAAAATATCGAAAAGGATCCTGCACCGAAGAAGAAAAAACGGGCACTGACAGAGCTGGAACGTATCCACCTGGAAGACTTAGAGCTGGATCCGCAGGCAAGTACACTGCTGCATATGTTGCTGTATACCGGAATGCGGCGGCAGGAGATCATCCCTCTGACACGGTTTGATATCAATTTTGCCCGGAAAAAGATCACTGTCAACAAGGCAGTTAAGTTCGTTGGAGAAACTGCCGTGCTCAAAGACACGAAAACAGACAGTGGAGAGCGTGAGATCTATCTGCTGGATCCACTGGCGGACGTCCTGAAAAAGTATCTGTCTACATTACAGGGTAATCTTCTGTTTCCCGGAACTGATGGCAGCTATCTGAAAAAGTCGCAGTATCGCAGACTGTTCGAGCGGATCAAGCGGACATTGAACACTGCCTGCGGCGGCACACATCACTACGAAAACGGTCGTATCAAGTTCGATGTAGATATGTGTCCGGGGCTGGGATCGCATACATTCCGGCATGAATATGCAACCATGCTGTATTATTCCGGTATTGATATCATGGAAGCGGTGGAAATCATGGGACACAGCAATTCGAAAATGCTGCTGGATACATACGCAGAACTGCGGAGACAGGAAGGAAAATCCATCCAGAAGCTGAACGATTTCGCAAAAAAATCATATCAAAATAATGCTTCTGACAGCACTGAAAAAGTGACTACAATCTGACTACATTTTGACTACACTTTCCCAGCATTTTACACTTTTTCGCACTGTTTCAGGCGGTTTTTATGCATCAGAAAAATAGCTGTTTCAGAACGCAAAAATACCGGAAACCCTTGATTTTACTGGATTTCCGGTATTTTTTCTGTCAAGCTGGAAAAGGGACTTGAACCCTCGACCCCTTCATTACGAGTGAGAATGACACTCATCGTTACAGCTTGATTTTATCACGTTTTCTTTTATCTTTATTGCTTCTGACTACTTTTTTGACTACTTTTTAATCTGCTACTATTCTATATATTTTTTCTTGTATTGTCAAGTCTTTTCTGACTCTTTATACCCGCTCCACTTTCTTCAGATACACCCAGCCTGAGCCGTTTTTCAGTCTGCCGAATCCGTTCTTTTCCTCGGTGATTACATATGTTCCCGGCTGGAGCTTCTTCACACGTCTGTAAGTTTTCGCCGCTCCTGTCCTGATCGGGACGTTGTTGCTTTTGGGCTGTACCTTGTATGGGAGTTTGGCGGATGTGTACACCTTTTTACCGGCATCGTTGTAGACATGATAACCGGCATGCTGATCTGCACATTGCTTGGCTTTCTTGATCGTCTTAAATGCCCCGATCTGGCTGCTGGCGTTCTTCCAGGTCTTGCGGACACGGTACCATGGTTTCGTGGTCGCCGGAAGAATGTCACCGGATCCGGCAATCTTCTTTTCGAACTCGTCCCATGTCCAGCTGGTCCTGTAGTGGTTGTTATGGACATACGGTGCCGGGCATACCTTGTTGACAATATCATAGTGTCGCAGGACGTGGTCTGCAGCGATGCCCAGCTGCCCCATCAGATGCCTTACCAGCCATACACAGGCCTCCTGCGTCTCTTTCGTAAAATACCATTTCGGGTCAGATGCAAGTGCAGCGTTGCCGTCACACTTGCAGCACATTTCGATGCTGATCGTGTTGTAGTTGTTGGCCTCCGGGTGCTTCTGGGTGTAATAACCGGCTGTTCCTACCGCCCACGGCACTGCATCCAGACTGCAACGCTGGTAGATGGTGCCGTCCCAGTAGATGTAAAAGTGGGCACCGCATCCATCGGATGCCAAGTCATGTGCCTGGCCGACCACGCCCAGATAATGCACTGCGATGTACTTCTTTTTGTTTCCCCATGCCGGGACCCTGGATGATGATATGGCGTTTGTGATTTTGTAGCTCATAGTTTTACCTGCCTTTCTCAGAGGACGCTCATGCATCCCCCTTCTTGTCTGCTTTCTGTGTCAGTATGTCGATCGCATTGGCGATCACTGCCGGCAGCGGTATGCCCATCAGTCCGGCATTCTCTACAATGCTGATCAGTTCGTTGGCAATAAACCCGATAATCACCGCATCGCGGATGTAGTCAACACCGATTGCCAAATCTAACCGATATGCCACCAGAACAAACAGCAGCGTCATGCATTTCCTGCACAGACCTTTCCAGCCTGTACGGCTCTCCAGTGTTCCGGATTCCGTCTTCTTGCTGTTATGGAATACCCCGGCAACGATCAGACCGGATATGTAGTCAATTGCCATGAAAATGATTAAAGTTACAAGAGCCTGATCCCAGCCTCCAAAAAAATAAGCAATCGTCCCACCGATTGCTCCTGTGATCGTGCAAACCATTTCTTTTTTCATCCTCGTTAGTCTTTCCTTTCTTGTTACTCTGTGAGAACATTGATTCTTCGCACCCAGATACCTTCGCCGTTCTCGTTGGCTGATATCATCATATACTTTGCATTATCCGGAACAGTAACGATATAATCACAGTCCCCTTCTTCTTCGATTTCTACAGCTGAAACCATTGTGAATCCGGCACTGCTGTTATCAACTGCAAAAATAATCGGATATTTTCCGCGTCCACTACTGGCTCGTGATACCATGCTCGTATGTATGATATACCGTTCGCCTCGTTGTACATTCAGTGTTGTACACTGTGTTTTTGCCCCTTCCATAAGTACACACGAACTGCCAGCATCTTGTGCTTCCCACAGTTTGCCGTCTGTGATAGACACTGTTTTTTCTACTGAAAAAATTGCCTGTACATTCCGGACATCCTTGCGTGTTTTTGCCATCAACGCCTTACTCTGTCCTGTAATACCTGCCATCTTTGTTTCCATATCTTTTACGTGCTCATTTGTATAACTCTTACACGCCTCAGCGTTATTGTAACATTCTTGGATGCTGTCATGGATCGACTGCCGGACATCCCGCCCGTAGACTGCCGCCAGTATCTTTTTTAAGTTCTCTGTTATAGCCATTCCTGTTCCCCTTTCCTATGAAAATGTCAGCTTCAATGCCGCATGCACACCACATGGTGCATTGTTGACTGCGTTGGTTGTATTCGGCATCGTTGCGGCAATAGATACCATATTACGGTTGACAACGCCCCGGTAGGACGATGCCGCTACCAGCGTGGATGCATTGCCACCATAAATATAATTCCCATTCTGCCGGATCTGCAGTCCGGTTGCCGATGCTATGCTAACAGAACTGCAGCCGACAATCGGTGTCGATACCGGAATGCAGAACTGCACTTCCTTGCCTGCGGATGTCACATAGCCAGCCGTGAAACATTCAATATTTATGCTGTCGCCCTTGGTCAGGATATTCATATTTCCGACTACAAACCAGTATGATCCGCTGTAGACCAGCTCCAAAACCGTGTACTGATCTATCAGCTCTGCAGGGATGTTGCTGTTCCGGTAATAGATTGGCTTCGCCCCTGTACTATTGACGTTCAGTGTTGGATTTGCAGCGGTGTTGGCATAACTGAAACGCACAAACACCCTTGCACCAGTTGCCAGTTTGAAGTTCGACAGGCTGACCGTTTTGGCAGCGGTCAAGCCTGACGTATAACACACGGCATAATGGGCAATGTCAGCCGTACCATTGAAATTAACGCCATCTATTGCCCGTGTCGTCTGGAGTTTTGTAGCTGATCCTGCGTTTCCTGTAATTGTTGTCTGTGTTCCTCCGGCATTGACATCCACATAACTTTTCACTTTCTTCCATAACTCAGTAAGTCCTGTCTTGTCCAGATACGCCATGTCTCTTCCTCCTATATCAATTCGATCACACGCAGATGGCATCAATTTCAGCGTTGGTGATGGCATCGACTACGAACATGCCGCCCAGGGCATCCCATGCCTTGCCGTCCCAGGCCACGTTCGTTCCTGCCGGCCCGTAATCAGATGCCGCTTCCAGGTTGTACACATCACCGGCAACCTGCCCTGTAGTCGGCAGTTTTGTTGCATCTGCCAGGGAACCCTTGTACTTGTACACGCCTGTGATGTCGGATTTCTTCGCATAGGTACCAGATAAATCTGCATTTGTTGGCAAGTCATTCAGTTTTGTAAACATCACTGGAGGCATGAGACCCATATTACCAGTAGTTGCAACTGGAATATTTGCTTTTACGGTACTATCAGCAAAAGTAATTCCAATAGATGCCATGCTGTAATTTTCCTCGGCGTAGGTCATTGTCATAGCTTCCCACGTTCCCTTGCCACTAAGGATTTTACCGGTGTCACCTTTCGCTGGTGCTGGTACCAGTCCGTGTGTACCCGCTGCATTTGCGGTTGCTCCTTTGAAATCGGAATAGGTTGTATTACTTCCTGGGATACCCAGGTCAGTGAGATCTTTTTTTGTAACTGGGTTCGCGGCAGATACGTGCCCGTTCGCATCTACCGTCATTTTATAGAGTCCATTTGTTTTTGCCGTATAGCTCGGATGCGTGTACTTATTCGCACCGGCTTCAATTCCAGCCAGTTTGTTCTTCTCTGCTGTCGTGTAATCGTTCGTAGACAGTCCTTTACCGTTTACTTTGTCCACTTTTCCTGACAATGCTGTTTTAATCTTGCTCCAGAGATAAGTCAAACCCGCTGTATCCAAAAATTTTGCCATAATATTTTCTCCTTTTCTTTTAACTATAAATACAGATTTCATCAATCTGCCCATTTGTTATCGCTGTTATTGTTGTGTACTTCACACGCCCCTGCCCTGCCTGCAGCTGTTGCTGTGTGTATGTTAATGCCGTACCGCCAAGCGTGACCTTGCTGTTTGCCGGTTTTAACAGGTCTGTCACCTTCTTCGTGATCTGCAGCTGCTGCTGTATGTTGTACGTGGGTGCTGCACAAAAAACCTTTTCACCAATCTTCAGCATATCCACATCATAACCGGCATCCGACAGGTCGATTGCAGATAATTCTGTCACCAGATTTGCCCCGTTGATCTTTTTGAATGCCTTTTCGCCTTCTTCTTTCAGCTTCGTTGGGTCCTGTATTTCGGAAAACTCCACGGTCTTCGTGATGATGCCGTATTCTTTCACGGCTGCCGCGTCTTCCAGGTAATCCTTGCCACCGTTTACATTTGCGATCGTGACCGGCCATTCGTTGTTTGACGTCGATGACCCGAGCGGGATCAGACGCGTTGCAAGGTCATCCGTCTTGACGTTCTTGGTAACATCAATTATGTTCTGCCCCTGCCGTATATCCTGGCCGCCTGCCTGTTCATATTCTGCCAGGTAATCAATATAGTGCACACCGCCGACGGTTCGTGTCCGGATATACCCGCCGCTTTCTGTGACGAGTTCATCCAGAATGTCCCTCGTGGTGCTGTAATCGTTCCGCTCCCGGTCTGCCGCTTCCCCGGTAATAGTCACCTGACCGATCAGGAACTGCTTGAAATCATCCACCTGTCCGTTGTGTTTCTTAACCAGCCACTTGAAATAATTTCCTGGCGTTGTCTTTCCCGGTACATCCGTGCCGGTCTTGTGGAATGGACGGATGATGCTGTCCTGAAAAAATACCAGGTCGCCTTCTGTCTGGATCTCCATCTCAATGTTCCTGTCTTCGACGGTGTTCATCACAACGCCCCGGTAGATCGTCTTCTCACTGCCCGTCAGGTCGAACCGGACTACTTCCAGCATGGACTTTCGCCGCAGGACGGATGCCGCAAGCGGATGATCCAGGACAATCGAAACATCACAGGAGCCGTTTTTGTTGACTTCCTGAGTCAGTGCCCCTTCCGTAATGCAGCGGCCTCTTATCCACGGATGGTACAGGTAGGAACCATCCAGCGTGATCTTATACATTAGAACCTGCCTCCTCTGTATTCTACGGAAACCGTGCCGCCATCCCCTTCGAACTGCATGGTATGGCTGCCCTCTGTGATCAGGATATCAGGCACCGTGCTGTGCCCTTTTGGGATCTGGTAGCTTTTTCCGTCATATGTCACTGTGACCGCCGCCGAAGCTTCAAAAACACACCCCGTCGGCATCACATCCCCTACGACCGTGATTTCACCCGGTACCGGGATGTTTTTATAGTCTCTGATGATATCCGTTTCAAAATTGAAGCTGTCCCATTCCCAGTCATCCAGTGACGTTTTCCGTGCCAGCTTGTACGGCTCTGCATCCAGTGTGACCACGATCTGACTGTAGTGCTGGTTGAGCTTGCTGCTGTCCACGCTTACCCTGGCATCGTAATAATAGTCGTCATCCCCGAAGATAACCGGGAGCCGCCTGCCGTGCAGTTTCCCACGGATGTCACTGGCTTTTGACAGCCAGGTGCTGTAAGTCCCGTCCTTGAAGTCGAACGTCAGCTTATGTGTTGCATTGTCGTACACTGGGAAACCGGTAATGGCTTCCGTCAAGTCCAGTGCACCGTTCCTGCCGGGGATGGTCACGGTACTTTTCCGGACGGACGGCGTACCAAGGTCCACACCCAACAGTTTCAGCCCAAAATCGCCCATTTTATACTTTCCGATCTGTACATCCATCAGCTTCCCCTCCTCTGCCGGTTCCGTATTGTGTTCATGTTTTCATTGACGTATGGTGTGACCGCCTTGCCCACCGTCCTACCATCCAGGTCGACCGTGGTATGGATCTCAGCCTGTAACTGCACCGGCTGATTATTTGCCAGGCTGATCTGTGGTGATGACACGTTGACCGTCGGGCTTGCACCCATGGATTCCAGGCTTGCAATTGTGTTCTGCATCCTTTCCACTTCTGCCATGACTGCCTGCATTTCCGCCTGGGTGCCCTGCTCGATTTTCTTCCTGGCTTTTTCATATTCTTTTGTTTCCCGGTATGCCTGCCATTCTTTTTCTTCCTTTTTGTTTTTGGCAGTCGTTTTCTTTTTCTTTGCTGATGTCTTGCCCGAAGCTGCAGTTCCAGTGCCCTTTGCCTCTGCTGTCGTTTTGCTGCCTTCTGCTTTTTTGCCGTCTTTTCCAAGCCCAAACGCTTTTTTAAACGCTTCGATCATATCCTTTGCAATGCCCCGCATGGATTTTTTCAGCGTTTCTTTTTCGCCATTCAGACTCTTGATCAGGCTCTTGGCGATCTTCTTTCCGGCTTCTTCGGCTGCTTCCTGTGCGGTTTTGGCTGCCTCTTCCACTTCTTTCGTCCATCCGGCTTTTACATCTGTCAGACGCTGTTCGAAGAAATCTTTCGAAAAGGTTTCGGACGAACTCTGCAGCTGTTCCCATTTCTCCTTGTACGCCGCCAGTTCTTCCGCTGACATTGCGTTCAGGTGCTCCACGAAGTTGTCTGCCTCGTTCAGGTCCATGCCAAGGATCTGGTCCATCAGGCTTTCCGGTATCTTGTCCTTGAGCTTTTTCAGACCTTCCTGGTACCGCTCGACTTGTGTCAGCTGGGTGTCCAGGTCATACATATTGGCCGGCTCCGACATTTTCTTCTTCATGTCGTCCCGAAATGAGATGATCTTGTCGTAAACTTTCTGGTACTTGTCTGCGATCCCGTCCAGCTTCTTGTCTAAGTCGTCTTCGATCTTACTGTAAGCTTTCTCTGTCCCTTCTTTCAGGGCATCCATGAACGTTGATGTGTATTTGTTGGCATAGTTCTTGATCTTTTTGGCGTTCTTCCGGATCTTTTTTGCTTCTTCCTGGAGCTTTTTCTTCTGCGTTGCATCCGTGGTGTTGCCCGCCTCTGTTTTCTTGTCTTCGGCCAGTTTTTCGTATTTTTTTACAACTTTATCCACATAGCCGTCAATCTTGTTATCCAGCTTGGAAACCAGGAGCTCCTGACGCTTGTCAAGCCCGCTGGTGATGGATTCCATGATCGCAGACGCCGCATCGGAATAACCGCCCTTTGCCGCATCCACTTCACCGGCTGCCTTGACAGCTTCCTCGGACATCTTCTTCATGGTCTTTTTCAGCTTCGGGACTTCGGCTTCAATGCCCTTGATCACACCTCCGACGATGTGTTTACCGATCTCGTCCTTGAAAACCTTGGACAGTGAATGGATCTCAAGTGTATCCTTTGCGGTTTCCAGTGATGAGTCCGCCATAGCTACAACACTGTCATTTACTATTTTTTCACCGCGTTCAATTCCGACTGCGGCACCCTCAGCCATGCTGAGTCCGATTTCATCACGCCATACATGGGACGGGCTGTTCTTTTTTATTTTTTTCTCCGCTTCATTTACAGCCGATTGGAGGACGCTGTTTACCGCATTCTGTACAAAAGGTGATCCCCTGTTGATTCCAACTGCAACACCTTCTGACATGCTCTGGCCAATACTTTCGAAAGAACTTCGGTAAGTCCTTGCCGTGTCTGCTGCATTTTTCATGGAATTCCCAGCCGCCTGTGACACCTGCCCGGAATTCTGCTGGATTCCGTCCGCGGTTGCTTTCTGCGACTCTTTTCCGGCTTCCTCTCCGCCTTTCTTGGCCGCCTCCGTGACTTCCTTCTGGCCGGATTCGATCCCGCTTTTTGCCTTTTCTGTATGTTCCTTGCCGCTCTTCTCTCCGGCTTCGCCTGCTTTCTGGGCAATTTCCTGCCCTGCATTCTCCCAGTTCGCAGATATCGCTGACAGTTCCTCTGTAGATGCCTCCACTGCTTCGCCGCTTGTTGCCGAAAAACTCCGTGCATATTCCTCTAACTGTGGTTTTGTCATTTCCGTACATGCTTTGACGAGATTTGCACTCTGCGGCCCCAACTCTAACAAGTGGTCATACAATTCTTTGGTCATACCGTCACCGGCACGGCCTGCGAGGGTTTTCATATTCTGAACCCACTGATTCGCAGCATTTTCTGAGCTGTGCATATGTTTTATTATATCTTCAGCAGAAATTTCTTTGTCGCCTGAAAATTCCTCATACTCATTTACAATGCCTTTCAGGCTGTTCTGGATGGACGTTTTCATGCCCTCATAGGCTTGCTTGACCTCGTCAGACATTTCTGTTGCGGAGTCTGATACGGCTTCATTTGTTTCTTCGGTGGTAACTTTGTATTCTCCGGCTTTTTCGGATGCCTCGCTTAACTTCTCCTGTGCCTCGCTGTAAGTTCCCTCCAAGTCCTCAATTACTTTTTTCTGTTCTTGGAGTCGTTCATTCAGTTCTGTCTGTTTTACTCCATGAGCATCGTAGATATCAGACGTAGATTCAACCATATTGCCAGTGTCCTGCATGGCTTTGTTATATTCCTGCGTCTCGTTTCTCGACTCTACCAGAAGCCCATTGTAAACTTTTCGTGCTTCTGACAGCTGCGTTTCTGCCTCTGCAACATCCGTGGCTGCCTGCTTCACTTGTTCCTGGTATGCACTAGCAAGAGCCTGCTGCTTCATGGAATCGATCACGGCATCCACTGCGGATTTTTCTTTATTCAATGCTCCTGTCGTTTCATCAATGGAAAGTCCCAATTCCGGCATGGCTTCATTGAGCTGGTCAACCATTGCACTCATCTGTGCTTTTTCTGCTGCCGTTTTGCTCGTTTTATTTGCTAAGTCGTAGAGCTTATCCGAAAGTGTTTGATAGGTTGCCGCCTCTGTTTCGGCACTCTTGATATTTTCTTTTGCAGTTTCTTCATGTTCTTCTATGCTGTCTTTCAGGTTATTATAGGATTTCTGGCACTGCTCGATCGCTTTCCGGTTCTTTGCAGCATCGGATGTTCTGTCCTTCATAACCTTGCCAAACGCTACAGTTGCTGCCGTAAGCGATACCAACGCAAGTGCCACAAGTCCGAATGGATTCGCAAGAAGTGCTGCTGAAAATGCCTCAAACGCTTTTGATACCTGATTTACGACCAGCAACCCGACCAGTGCTGCTGCCAGTACTGCAAGGGCTGCTGCCAGTGCCGTGACTGCCGCCACTACTTCCGGGTGTTCCTTGACGAACTCCGTTGCCCATTCCATCGCATCTGCCCCGCTCTGCTGGAGTTCCATCAGCACCGGTGCAAGCTCATCACCGATCGCTATCTTCAGGATCTTGGTGGCGTTCTGGAAACGCTGCTGGGCAAATTCCCCGGTTTCTGACATCTTCTCAAATGCAGTGGTTGCCGCCCCGGTGCTTCCTTCCATCGCCTGTACCAGGCTGTTGTATTTGGACGTTCCGCTGTTCAGGATGGACAGCATACCGACACCGGCCTCGGAACTTGACCACATGTTGTTGAATGCGGTCGTGTCACCGTCCACGCTGTCTGCCAGTACCTGCAGCACATCCCCGAGCGAATTGCCTTCTGCCATAAGTTCGGCGAAGGTCTTGCCGGTTTTCTTCTTGAGCGTTGAGCCGACAACAGAACTTGTGCTCCCAAGTTCGTTCAGGGCCGCCTTGACGTAGGTCGTCGCCTGGGCGGTCTGTGTACCGTTGGCCGTCAGCAGTGCATAACTTGCCGACAGGTCTTCCAGATCCATGTTGTACGCCGCCGCCAGCGGGATGACCATGCCCATGCTGGCACCTAACTGTGCAACGGATGTCTTACCTAAGTTCTGTGTCGTGATCAGGACGTCTGAAATCTTCGCTGCATCATCCGCAGACATACCATAGGCATTGATGGCGGTCGTCAGGATGTCCACGGCGGTCGTGGTGTCGGAAAACCCACCGACAGCCAGCTTGTTCGCTGTACCGACAAAATCCACCGCATTTTCGGTCGCTACCGATGCAGAAATGGCCTGGTAGGTCGCTTCTGCCAGTTCCCCGACACTCTTGCCGGTTTCACTGGACAATGCCAGGATCTCGTTCCTCATATCACCGAGCGGCTTCTGCGACTCATCTGCAATCGTGCCAACCTTGGCCATCGCCGTTTCGAACTCCAAGCTTGCCTGCGTGCAGCCCATGAGTGCGTCCGTGATTGCTTTCACGGATGCCGTTACCCCGGCAGCTACCAGGGCCTGTGCTAGGGCATCAATGGCTGTACTTGCCTGGTCTGTCCCTTCCTCGAACCCGTCCCCGATGCTGTCGCCTATGTCAGAGGCACTGTCTCCCACGTCTTTTGCCGCATCCGAAACGCTGTCCGCAACATCCGACATGGCATCCTCTACTGCTTCCGCTGCACTCTCGCCTGCTTCTTCCACAGATTCCACAATGTTGTCCACAGCGTCCTGCACGGACTCTGCGGCATCCTGTCCGGCATTTTCCGCCGCATCTGTGACCGCATCCGCCGCATCTTCTGCTGCGTCCTGCACATCTTCCAGTGCATTTTCCACCTGCTTTGCCGCTTTTTCTGCGTCTTTCCCTGCTTCCTCTGCCGCCTGGGAAACGGCCTGCTCTGCCTGTTTTGCCGCATCCCGTGCATCGGAGGCAGTCTGCTGCGTTGCACCCTTCGCTGCCTGCTCGATCCGCTTTAAGCCTTTCTGAAATCCACTCTCGTCGATCTCAGTGTCAAATCTTAGTGTTCCGTCTGCCATTTCCTGCCTCCCATCTTCTTATCAGTCTCCCCACATCGCAGCTGCGAACAGGTCGCCGATCTGCTCTTCATCCCGTTCATCTTCCAGGGATATCGCCCGCTGGATCTTCTGGATCCGCTGGCGTTCCTGCCTGTCCCTGATCTTTCCCGCATCGATCGAGCGGTAGCCGATGCGGGTCTTCACACCGGAATCATCCGGCAGACCTTCCAGCAGCATCTGGAACTTCTGCCAGTGCAGGTATTTACAGGCCAGCAGGTCAATGCCGTAATAGTTCCGGAAATCGCTGACGATATACGGTGCATCCTTCTCATAGCTGAACGTCTGCTTTCCACTGCCTTCACGCTCTTTTTCCTTTTCTGCTGACCGGATGCCGGCAATGAAATCCGTGACTGCCTGGACGGCCCCCTGGATGTCCGGCGGAATCTCTTTTTTGTATAACCGCAGAATCAGAAAGAGCCGGCTGCCCGGCTCCCCTGCCTGCTTCACTTCCCCGATCAGCTTCAGCACTGCCCGAAAGTCCGTCTTGACCGGGTACAGGACGCCCCCAACCTCAACGCTTTTCGGCAGTGGTTCATATAATGGGTTCACAGGTCATCAGCCTACGGTCGGCTTTTCCAGGAACGTGCAGCTCTTGCCGTCTGCCGCAACCTTGGCATAGCCCTTGACCGGTTCGGACTTCACGCCGAACGACCCGGAATACTGCAGTGCATCGGTTCCGTCACCGGATGCATCCGGGAGGATGGAGAACTCACGTTTTCTTGCCACGAATTCATCCTCTTTGGTCGCTTCGCCCTTGTCGAAGAAGTCCACGACCACGATGTTCCTGGTCTCCCCGGTCAGCTCGTCATCGTGCACGGATGCGATGTCCATCAGGATCGGGTTGTTCTCGTGCATGTCGAAGTTATAGGACCATGAGGTGCCGTAACCGGTCACGTCGCTGTCGCTGGAATCCTTGTCCACGTACTGGCGTTCATAGGTGGTCGGGTTCTTGGACTCTGAAAGTGTCGTGAACTTCTCCATACGGGTAAATTCTGTTAGCTCCGCCCCATCGCTGGCCGGTACGCCGTAGAAGGACACCCTGCCGGTTCTCTTGACTAATTTCGTTTTATTATTTTTTTCTGCCATAATTTAAGCCTCCTGTTCATAAATTAAGCGGCACTCGATACGATACGTAGCAAGATTAGCT
>OBJJ01000150.1_pt1 | contig 15942 bp, 22 predicted proteins | sample 1481611 | NCBI WGS metagenome assembly OBJJ01 (sample SAMN02044696, study PRJEB22538) | human gut metagenome
CTACCAGATACAGTAGATGAAAGATTTTTAGAACTTACTTTATATTCTACATAGTTTAATAATTGCAAATAAATTTAATACAGTTTAGTTAGTTATATTCTTATACAAAAAAACAAAAATAAGGTTAATACTTTTGTTAAGTATTAACCTTATAATATTTAGCAATAACTAGTTAATAAATGCCCTGTTGCTGGTAAAATAGTAATAGAACCAGCATGTTCAAAAGAATAAAAACTTGTTCTATTGTCATTTAAGGCATAAGTGGTAAATGAAACGTTTTTTCCGCTAATTGATAATATACCAATTCCACTAATAAATTTTGTACCACTGCTAGTAAGGTCAGCCATAAAAAACATTACTGGAATTGCGTTATAGTTAGGGCTATCAACAGCATTAATATAATCGCATTCTAATGTACCTAACGATATAGGATTTCCAGAACTAGGAGTTGGTACATTAGTAAGTTCGAATTTATCAAACATAAGTTGAATTGATCCGTTTTGTAATGAACAAAAACCAGCATTAACACCATTTATTTTAAACTTAATTAAAGGATAAATAATATCCGATGAGCCACTTAATATACCATTAATTAATTGACTTGTAATATAATTTTGTCCGTCTTGATTAGGGTGGACTAAGTCGCTAAACCATGATGTTTTATGCAAAGCATAATTAATATTAGTTATATAATAACCACCATATTTACCAACGTTGCTATATGCAGGCACTACGTTGTTAGATATAGGAGATATTTTAGTAAATTCGGCAGACCATCCGATACAAGCTATTAATATTTTTGCATTAGGGAATAACAGTTTAGCTTGTTTAATAAAGTTGTTTAATGCGTTTGAATTTTCTTCTACTGAATTACCAGCATCATTATAGCCACCAGCTAATAAAACGTGTGTTATTGAATTTTTAATGTTTTGTGATATAGTTTCGGCTAGTTCATTCAATAACATTATAAAGGTTTTATTTCCTGTTAGTAGTCCTGCACCGCCTAAGCTGTTAGTATAATAAATGTTAGGCTTTAACCACTCATTTATTAATTGTGTCCACGGTGTAAATTTGCCTATTACTCCGCCACTTTCTCCTGTCCCATAGCTATCTCCTATAGTAATTAAATTAATTAATGAATTGTTAGTTATATCATGTAAATCAACTACTTTATCCGGAAAGGTAATAGGGAAGTTTTTTTCTTTCGAATTAAAGCTAAATTTATTAGCAATATTTGAAACATTGCCACTAAATGTATTATCTTCATCACTACCATTCACAATATGCTTACCATTAAAAGTTTCAGTCATAATATCATGATATTCCTCAGTATTAGTACCAGTAACACCTACGCTTCTACTACTTCCGAAAACTTCCGTCCTATCTCCACCGATATTAACCGTACTAACACCATCAACGTGAATGCTATTTGTTCCATCAATGTCAATTTCTCTATTACCTGTGATATTCTCCGTTTTATTCCCCGTAATCGTTTCAGACTTACTTCCACCGATAACTTCAATCTTACCACCAGCAATATTCTCGGATACATCTCCACTAGCAACAACATTCTTATTACCTGCGATATTCTCACCAATACTACCGCCAGTATAAATCTTTTCTTTAGCTAACTGTTCTTTAACTTCAACACCAAAAATATTAAAATTATTCAGCATACCAGAATCAGTGAAATTACTTGTGCTATTAATAATATCACAATTAAAAGTATTTCTACTGCCACTAACACTAATGCATAACGGACTAATAGCCTTAGAACTAAATCTATAAACACCATCACTAGCACCAACTTCTAGAATGCATTCGCCTTGTACCTTTCCAAGTTCATTAAATTTAACGTTAGTAAACTGAACAGAATCTTTACCGTTAATAACAGCAACTTTTTTAACAGCACCACCAAAAACTACATTATCAACTTGTAAATCTCCACCTAATCCGTTATAAACAAAACACTGAAATCCGCTCTTAATAACTAAATTAGTAAATAAACAGTCTTTGCCTAAAACATTAACAACGTCCAAATCATCTGTCTGAACCTCGTTATTCCCATCCAATGTTAAATTATTAAGCTGTACATTCTGTACATTCCCACCAGATACCAGGGGTTTAGTATCTCCACCCCTCTGTACAATCTTAGTACTATATCTATCAAATCCAACTAAACTAACACCACTTCTTAACGTTAGGCTTCTGCTAAGGTATTTTCCATAAGGAAAATAAACGCATCCTCCGCCTTGATTAAATGCATAATCAATACAACCTTGAATAGCACTTGTATCATCAGCTGAGCCATCTCCTACCGCTGGTGTAACACCCTTAGGCGGATATTTCACGTTTAAAATATAATTTGCTAAAATATTTCTAACAACCTCATCAATCGCACCGCTAGTAATATAATTCTGAATCATTTCAGCCACATAGTCAGGGATATTGTTGTTGTTTTCAATTAGTTCATTCAATGCCTTACAAAATTTATTCAGCTGTTCTCCATAGCTTAAACTTTCGTCATAAACTGTTGGAAGAACCAACCAAGTGCAACATTTTACTGGGTTTACATTTGTAAAATCATACATAAGATTATACCACCTTTCTTTATTTTACCAAAGCCCAAAGAATAAATCTGACAATTCTTCAATCAACATCATATCAATGTTTATAAATGTTTCTCTGTATTCCATTAATAAAGCTGAATAGCTTTTACTACTCATTTTACCTCTAACACTTTCCAGATAACTTTCTGTATCAGTCAAATTGCTATTACTTGTCTTACTTCCACTTCTGCTTCCATCCTTTTCGTTTTTGTTTTTAGAACTACCATCAGAATCAACACTTCCGTTATTAGTTGTAGAGTCACTACCTGTATTCCCGACAGCGTTGTAAGTCGCATTTGTTAAGTAAGTGCCATCAATAACATTGCTAATAGCACCTTGAGGTGTATCTGAATAATAATTAGTGGTTGTAGTTGTAGTACCTTTAGTTAAAGTCCCATCGTTAGAATTAGTTGTACTTTCGTCATGACTTTCATTATAATCAATACTTTCATCGTAGCTTTCGCTATTGTTTTCTGTGTTATCCCTAGTTCCGCTAGAATCTCTGTTACCTGTTTTACTATAGTCAACTTCATATAATGGGTTAAATTCTAATAAAGCACTTTTGTATAATTGATTGTAGAATGGCATAATTTCGTTCAACTTCGTGTCAAGTTTTAACTTCCACAACCCATAAGTTTCAAGCCCAATCTCTCTAGTGTAATAATGTTTCAGAATTTTTGTTTCTAAAACATTCCTATAGTTTTCATCAAAAATAGGAAAGTCAAAATCAAAAATCTTAGGAATAGCTTTAGCAATAACGTCTTTAATTTTAGTTTGCCCTACACTTTCACTTAGCCCTGCTTCTGTTTCACAAATATAACGCAACTCTGTGGTGTATTTACTCATCTTCGTTTACCTCCAATTCATCAGCGTTATAAATATCTTCGTTCCGGTTGATAGCTACGATATCAATATCGTCATTGAACTCAACATCAATATTTAAGCCAAACATTCTGTTAATCTCATCACAAGCCTGTTTTCTCATATTAAGCCCACTACTTCTACTTGCAATCGTGCCACCCATATTTCTACTAACTTCGTCTGATATTAGTCTTTCTTTTTTCTGATAGTTTGTATTAGAAATTCCTAACCAAGTTAAGCATTCATTCCAAATTTGTGTTTTAGTCTCAAGCAATTTATCAGCAACATAAGGTGCAAGAGTAGGTATAGCTTGTAAACTTTTAAGAATATCTATATCCTTATCAGCAAAAATAACTGGGGCATTTCCTGTATACTGTTCATAAGTATTTTTTAGTGTCAACCTTTGATTTTCACTACAAGTAATTAAAATTGGTGTTTTTTGTGCTTTAATATTAACATCAATCGTTCTATCACACTCGTATAATCTACGTGCAAACATTTCGCATCCGTAAATCATATTTTCGTGTAACTTATTATTCCAGATAATAACGCTATCAGTGTTATCTAAGTGCATATTAAACCCGTTATTAGCATACGCTGTGCGCTTTGTAGGAATTCTATATACATCTAGCATTCCACCAATCATAGTGGCCAAAGCTAAGTAGCCTAAAACATCATCGTTAAAGAAAACAGCCATTCCTTGTTCAAATAAAGTAAGTTCTAAAAATCTTTCATCTACTGTATCTGGTAGATTATTCCACTTAAAACGGGATATAGCAAGTTCTTTAATTCTATTATACTGATAAATATAAGCCCTGTTATTTAAATACAATGAATCAAAATTATCAGAAGTTTTTTTTCGTCTACTCATTATGAACTTCCTTTCAATCTGTTATCCAATAAATAGTTGCCAACTTCGTCCCCGTTCATCCAGTAAGTAATACCTTTATCGTGAATCATTTTAATATTGCTCATAGCACTTGCCGGAATACTACCGTGTGCATCACATCCTACTGTCTTTACATAGTTCCAATGTGGGCGGTTGTGCGTGCTAGGGATTTTAACTCTGCGAACGGGATAACCAAACTTATCCCAGAATGAATCTATGATTCTTGCAAACTCTTCGCGAATATGCATATGCATAAAAGCAAAATTTTTAATTTTCATAGCTACAGCTGCGCTATTTCCAGAATTTCCATGCGCTTGTGGCGGTAAAATCCATTTTTGATAACCTTGTGAGACCAGTCCGGCTATAGTTCCATACATTCCATATTCCAAACTAGCACCTGCCGAATACATTGAATCGGCTCTTCCTATCCAATTACCACTAGCATTTGTTGATAATGAACTTTGAATAACGTCAGTTTTTCCAGAATAATTTATTACACCACTCATAGTAGCCCCTGCAAGAGTCGGAATAGCACTTTGAGCTAACCATGCTTTAAAAGAATCTGTAGTCCAAGAACACTGCGGGAAGCCGCTTAATGTCATTTTTTCATTATAGTTAGCAACTACGCCTTTATAATTTTTAGGAACTAATAAAATTTCTGGGTTACAGCTCATATCCCCTGCCATTAAAAAAGTACATTTTTCACTTGAAAAATATTCATATGGAAAAGCTGTTCCTGTACCAGCCAAATTTGTACAATATAAAAAATTATAAGGGTACGTATAAATTTTATTATTGTGTGGCGTAAATGTTTTCCAAATATTTGATACTTTTTTAGCAATATCTACATCATAACTTTTAGCACCTGTAGACGCGTTCTCGTCTATAAAAGCTGTAGGCATCATAAAAATTGATACAATCCCGTCTGTTTTTTCGCCGGGTAAGTTCAATAAAAATTCATCCACAGCATTAGCGGTGTCAAATACGTTAAAATGCAATCCACCATAAATACCAGAATACAAACCCCCGGAAACACTTTCATAATTTTCATTAAATGTAGCGGCTACCACATACGAATATCCTTTAATAATACCACTGTCAAAAAAATCTTCTGAAACATATTCGCCTGTTTCTAAGTTATCTGGAATAAGGTTATCTCCTACTGTATCGGTAGAGCTGTGTTCCCTTTCTACAAAACTAGAGTCTAAATAAAAATCAAAAAACCATGTCTGCATATCGTCAATTTCAAAATAGATAGCGGCTGTTTCATTATTTATCCACTCTACGTTTGTAATAAAGGCATAAAACCATTTATTACCGTAAGCACTGTTTTGAAACATAAGATAATTACAATCAAACATATTATCAGCTACTTGTTTTACTACTAATCTACGTTCTTTTCGTTGATACGTCATGTTAGTAAATGTATATTTTGCTTTTCTAGTAAAATAGCTTGTCTGTGATTCTTTAGAAGTAAAATAAATAGTGTCTGAATAAGTATTGTCAAGTCTAACATTTTTTAAAACTCTAGCTATCGTGTTGGGTGCAATATACATTAAACATTACTCCTTTTTAATGATAGGGGGAGAAAAAATTCTCCCCCCATAAAGTTACGCTACAGTGATAGCGCACGTTCCAGTTTTATTAGGGTCGTAAGTAGACTTAGCTGTGATATTGATAGTTCCAGTAGCGCCCTCTAACAGTGTTACTTTACCCCTAATATCAACTGTCGCTTTATCAGAGTCGCTAGTCCATGTCACAGACTGCGGTGCAAAATTTTCTGTTTCAACTGTAGCTGTCAATTGTAACGACTGCCCAGCAGACGCGTTAGCCGCGCTTGGATTCACTTTAACGCTTGTTACGGTAGGCGCACCTGATACGAATAAAGCTGTATTAGCAAATGGACTAACAGAAAACGTTTTCCAAACATGATACCAATAATTCCAGTAAAGTCCCTGTCCATTAAACTGCTCTGTAAACTCCTGTAAGTTATCAAATACCATGAACCAGTCACTATCGATAATAACAGCTGGAATAGCGTTAAGTGCGTTAAGGTCATCGGTGCTAATTTCTGTATAGTTAGGGTCATTGGCAAATAGTACATTAAGTCTAGCGATATCAAGATTTCCAAAACCGTCAATCATTACTCTGTGTCCCATGAACTTCGCTTTATCCATATTGAAAGCACTGGCAAGTACTTCAACATCCATAGTAGCATCAAACTGTGCGTTCATAATTAAATACTGATTTTCTTTTAATGAAAAAGTCTGAACACCAGCTACATTATTTTCAGAACTCATAAAGGTCAATTTGTTAGATACACCTTTGATTTCTGCTGTGATAGCTTTCATATTAGCTGTTGTAACTGCTGGAATTTCCTGTACAGTCATGTGACCGTCAAGAATATGTTTAGCGAGTAAATATTTCATGGTTAAGAACTCATCATAATTTGCTCCTGTGTACATAGAATCAACGATTTTAGCGATTAAATTACTTACTCCATCCCATGAAAGAAACGCCTGTTTTAATTCTCTATCGGAAATAGTTGATTTGTAAAACTTCTTATAATTCATAACATGGAAAGCACTTCTAACATCTGGAATCTCACGCTTAAATACTTCTTTTTCAGCGATTGATTGGTCGAACTGGAAAGGCTTTGCAATATTTACAAAAATTTCCTCTACAGTCTCTCCAAATTCTAGCATTCCCTTTTTAAACATTTCGATTGGGTTGCTATACATTTTTGATGTAATAAGCACTCTACCAATTCGGTTTACAAGGGCTGATAAAAATTCATTCTGTAAAGCTGGATAGTCCATGATAATAGCACCAATTTCACGAATTGATTCAGCATCTTTCGTTGCTACCGGAATATAATCTTTATAATTCTGCGTTGCGCTATTTCTGATAGCATTAAGAATATCAACGCTGTTTCCAGATAACGTTTTAACCTGTGGTCTAGTAGGCATTTTAATTTCCCTCTCTTTCTACTCAAATAAAGCATTAAATGTTACATTTGTATTTTCATCATCGTCTTGTCCATGACTTTCGTTATCATTACTATCAGACGGTTCTAAAAATCTATCTTTGTATTTTTTTCTCCACATATTGTCATTTTCTTCAAATTTTGCTTTCCAATCTTCTGTGTCATTAATACGTGAATCAAAGTCGTTTAGAGTGTCAGATAAATCCTCTGTTAATTGAATTACTTCATCGGAATTATCATCTCCAAATTTTTCTGATAAACGCTTAATCAAATCTTCTTTACTAACAATAGCCATTTCACACACCTCTTTTCTCAAATGTTGATAAATAAGTTAAATAATCATCCGCTTTTTCGCTATCGTTTGTATCTGGTTTATTTCCCATGCGATACCTATATTTCCAAATATTCAACTTACAAAACATTTTAACTGCTTCAATTCCAAAAATCATTCTCATTTCTTCCAAGCATTCAAATTTGTGTACATTATAATAACTAGGTGTATTATGCATTAATTTTACTCCATTTCTTAGAATCAAACAGTTCTGAAAGCCTCAAAGATAAAGGATGATTTGGAGATAACATAACCACATCATCTTTAACCATAACAATAAACCCTGTTTCATGCTGATAAGTTCCATCTTTAAATGGCATTTTTAATCACTCCCTTTTTCTTAAATAAAACCATAAAGGCATTTTTTTAGATTTTCCCGGTGTAGGCGGTGTAGGCGGTGTAGGTGGTGTAGGTGGTGTAGGTGGTGTAGGTGGAACTCCGCTTAACTTTTGAAACCAATATTCGCCACTTTTCTGTCTCTCTGGTAATGTACTATAACTTTTCGGTCGCTCATAGTTTCTCATCCAAATTTCTACCATTGTAGTAACTGGCTGTGTGGAAACTTTATATTCCCCATAAGATAATGGAAATTTTGTACTCGGATAATAGTCTGCATATGCATCCACAAAAGCCATTTGGGCATAGCCGTCAGACGCATTACCAGTTTGATTTGAGAAGTTAGGTGCATATCCTGATATAGCTTTAGCGCGGGAATCGTTAATATATTTCCCTCCCGGTGTAAACTGTGTAAAGCCATAACCAATATTGTGCCACGGCGAATTACTTGTTGATTGTACCTTATCCCCTTGCCATCTCCACGGGTTGTAACCACCCTCATGACCTACATTTCCCCACATCCCGCAGAAAGCTTGTAACGTCCAACCTCTTGAGGATAATAAAGAATACGCTTCAAGCGCGTTTTGATATGCTTCTTCTGAAGTTTCAGCATATGCGCCTTTAGCTTTAGCGAACCATGGCATTTATAAATCACTCCTTGTATTTGTTAATGATAGGAAGTAAATCATTTACTGCTTTTTGTACTTCTTCTGGATTGAAACCATCTTTTTTAAGTGCTGTTTTTCTTTCTTCTCCATTTCCGTACATACCTGCAATTACTAAAATAGCACCAGAAATTGCAGTTGGAAATTTAACTATAATAGCATCAATGCCCATTTGTTTCACTCTCCATTCTGTCAAGCAATTTATTCATAACGACTGTGTTGTTATTAATTGCTTCTTGTAAAGACTTTGTTTCTTCTTGATGTCGTTGTGACTCTTCAATGCGTTCCTTACGATTCTTTTCGTCTGTGATATAGATATAATATGCCATTGCCATAAGACATACAATATTAAAGCCTACATCTTTAACTGCATTTAGCCAATCCAAGGCTACACCTCCTTTGATTCATAAAAATTTAAACTGTTACAAAATTATTAACTTTTTATTATATTTACTGTAACACATTATTGACTTTTTGTCAATAGTATGTTACAATTATTTTAATAAATATTACAAAAGTATTACAAAGAATGTTAAGGAAGTGACTTTTATGTGTTCTTACTATGACGGAACAAAACTACTTTCCCTTACTGACTTAGATGGAAAGCAACCAGAAATATTAATGGTAACTACTAATAGAACAGGTGGAAAAACCACCTACTTTGGGCGGTTGTGTGTCAATAAATTTAAAAAAGGTCAAGGTAAGTTTGCGCTTTTATATAGATATAACTATGAACTGGATGACTGTGCTGATAAATTCTTTAAAGATTTAAGCACTTTATTCTTTTCTGGAAGTGTAATGGAAAGTAAGAGAAAAGCATCTGGAATATTTCACGAACTATTTTTAGACGGGGAATCATGCGGTTATGCTTTATCACTGAATAGTGCAGACCAGCTTAAAAAATATTCACATCTTTTTAGTGACGTTAATAGAATGATTTTTGATGAATTTCAATCAGAATCTAATCATTATTGTAGTGACGAAATTAAAAAATTCATTTCAATTCATACTTCTGTAGCAAGAGGTCAAGGGAAACAAGTTAGATACGTCCCTGTTTATATGTTAAGTAATCCAGTTAGCCTTATAAATCCTTACTATGTTGAATTGGGTATTTCTAACAGATTGCGTGACGATACTAAATTTTTAAGAGGACACGGATTTATTTTGGAACAAGGTTTTATTGACAGCGCAAGTGTTGCACAGAAAGAAAGTGGATTTAATAAAGCTTTTGCTAAAAATTCTTATGTGGCATATTCTAGTGAATGTGTTTATTTAAACGATAATAAAGCATTTATTGAAAAACCTAATGGCATTGGTAGATATTTATGTACTATAAAATATAACGGAACTGATTTTGGTGTTAGGGAATTTGCTGATTCTGGTTTTATTTATGTAGACGATAGACCAGACACATCATACAAATATAAAATTACTGTTACTACTAGCGACCATGAAATTAACTATGTTATGTTAAAAAGAAATGATATGTTTCTTACAAATTTAAGATTCTATTTTGAAAAAGGTTGTTTCCGATTTAAAGACTTACGATGCAAGGAAGCAATATTGAAAGCTTTAAGTTATTAAGTGATATCTACATGAGTGTAATTGTCTGTGATATTCTGGAAAAGCACAGTTGAAAAATACTGCCAGAAAAATTCCTCGGTGTTGCTTACCGCGTGCAATTCCCTTATGTTAAAGATATAAAAAGAGGGTGTAATTTTACACCCTCTAAATTTATAGTCTCAATTCTAAATATTTTATGCGTTTACCATCAATGAACCTAACATTTTCAACAGTTAGATATTCTTTTATTTCTCCACTTTGTTCAAAGCAAACAGAAGAATCTAAATCTAAATTGCCACTATCTACTTCTTTTTCTAAAATATTGTATAAGTCTTGAACCGTCATTTTTTGTATCCTCCATAAATTTCTTATTATATCGCTATCTGGCTTTCTTCCCTTTCTAAAATATTACATAAGTCTTTAACCGTCATATTATACCTACTTTCTCATTTTATATGGTGTATCAACTAATAATACTCCACCTGGTATTCTTTTAGGCAAAAGTTTACCTGGAACTTCAAGTCCTAGTTTAAAATCTTCAAGCGTTCTAGGATGTGAAAGAAACTCTAATTCTGATTCACTATAGTTAGTTATGCCTAACTCATCGCACATCACACAATAATCATCTACAAACCAATTTGAAATCCCTGTGATACTCATTTCAAACAATTCTTTGCTGTGCTCTGGCATTCCTGCACACTTTATGTTATAGTAGGGTTTTTTAATTAATTCGTTATCTTCATGCGTGATATGCTCTATATAAGTTTTTTGTCTAGCAAAAATACCAAAATCCCAATTAGATTCAGCTTTCCAACAGCAAAATTCACTTGGATGTATTGTTACGCCTTTTACTTCCTCTGGTTTTAAATCACAATGAATTGAGTCTGTATCAGCATATATAAATCCTCTTTTATTTCCGTTATAATTAGCTTGCGCCGCCTTTATTGTAAAGCATCTTGCATAACTTGTAATAGCCGAACCTATTGGAATATACCCAGGTTTTTTATCCTCTTCATGAACTGCCATGAATGCTATTGCATTATTCTTTAAATAGGCAACTTTAAAACTTGATTCCATTGAAGCAGCCATTTTACCATACAAATTATTTAAATATAGTTTTGCTAACGTTCTTTTTGCCCCCTTACTTTCCATTTTCTGTTTTTTATACTTATTTATATACCAATCAAATAAACCTATTTCAGAATTAAACCAGCACCCGTCTATTTCTTCATAGTCTACCAGTTCATAGTGTTTTTTGATAAGTTCAAAATCCATCATAGTTAAATACAAATCAACTGTAGTTGGTTTTAAGTTACCCTTTTCATCATGATACCACTTATGATATTCTCCGTTATTAAACCAGTCAGAAGTCTCTAACGATTCAGTACCGGGATACATCCAATTAGATTTTATTTGAATAAAAGGTAAAAAACCTTTTTTCAAGTAAAATCTTGTTCTAATATGAACAAAGTAAAAACGATTTCCCTGTAATGCTTCATCGGGAATATTGCCAGCCCAGAAATGAGGTTCGCCCACTGGATAACGATTTCCTGATTGTGAGTGCATCATAGAGGGATAAAGCGAATTAACGTCAAATGTGCAACCATATGTAACCTTTTTATTTGCTTTGCTTTTTACAAGATAACACCAACCTCCTCTATATGTTTTATGAATCCATTTTCCAGCTGTTTTATATGTATGTTTTGTTTCATCTATTTGTATATCATAAACATTCGGAAAGAAAAAATCATATTCTTTACTATCAAATGTTTTCTTAAACTCTGATAAGCAACACGCCCCTATAGTTAGTTTATTGTGCCCCTCCGCAAACATCATTTCAAGTGCTTCTTTTACTACTAAAACGTCATTTGCAATATACTGCTTTTCTTCCTGCGTTATATTACATCCGGCATATCGAAAACCCTTATATTCCATTTCCAGTTTTTGATGCTTAGTTTTAAATGCTTTTCCAATCTCTTTAACTTTAAATGGTAACAATTTCAATGAGTCACGAAATTCTATAAAATAACCTTTATATTTTACTGTTATCGAATAAAATTGCCCCATATCTGATATAGAGTATTTAATAGAATTATTTGGCATTTCAAAATCTTTTAAAAACTTACCCTGTGTCCCATCTGAATTAAATTTTTCGAACGCTTGAATGAACTTGTGCTTTAAAAAGTAGTCTAGCCAGAAAACGCCATCAAATTTTAGGTTATGATAATAAATTCGAATATTACACCTCATTGATGTTAAAAAATTAAATGTTTCCTGTATGCTGTGATGAATAAATACTTCTTCTGTCCCAAGTTCTACTACAGCACTTGCCCAAACTTCGGTTGACGTTTGATTTTCATAAACAGTTGTTTCAAAATCTCCTACAAATGACCTATATACTCGCACCCCCATTTGTATAATCACTCCAATCAGATATAAAAGTGGATTCTTCAACTGTTAAGGGTCTATTAAGTATTAAATTTGCCAGTGTAATGATGGATTCATGAAACATTTCATAATATGGCACTTCTAACAGCCCATTTACAGTTGAAGTTATTTCTTCTTTTATTTCTAGTGGTATTGCATCTTCTTTTTCATCTTTATCTATTTGAGCATACATTGTATTTCTAAATCTGTCATATTCTGTTTGTAACACTCCACCATCAACCCAAGTTTTACCAGTAAGCATTGGTAGTCCATCCGGCAAAATTGTATTATCTAATACACTACGAAGCCAATCATAAAAACTAGCTCTATTATCTGTACTTGATTTTTCTTTTTCGTATTCTTTTAAATCTGCATAATCAAATATTATTCCTGTTTCCGGGTCTAATACTTTAAGCCCTTTTTTAATATCTTTTGTTTTCATTCTTGCCAGCATTCTTGCGTATGCTTCTATGTCTGTACCCTCTGCTAAAAGTTCTTTTGTAGTTTTAAGATTAAATGAATCTATAGGTTTATACCCTTTTTCTTCAATTCTTTTATAAACTTTTTTAATTCTTTCGCGTTGTTTGGTGTATTCAGAACGTTTTTTCTTTGCCATATTATAATCCTCTTTTATCAGAAATCCCGGGAAAATCCCGGGACTCCTTACCTAAAACAAATCACAAAATATTAACCTAAAACAAGTCATAAAATTAATAGTTACATTACACTACAAGTAATGAAATCTTTCTTTCCTTTAGACTGCTTCTTGTAAACTTTAAGACACCATTCCTCTGTAGAATCCTCCATATCGCACCAGATATCCATGAAAGAACTCCAAAAAGATTCTGAACCAGTATAGTAGCGTGTTCCATTTTTGTCTACTACTACAAAATTAGTATAATCTTTATTCTGATCGTCTTTTGCTTTTTCGTTGTGAATAGCCAGTTCAACCCATGATTCTACATCAATCATTACTGCTCCGTCATGTTCATCAATAAATTCTGATAAATTGACTGCATCAGATAAATCTTTAAACATTACTGTTTCTTTCTTTGTAAGCTCCTTAGACGATTCTACTACTTTAACACTATAATTTGTCATAATTTTTATTCCCCTTTAATAATTTTAGTTCTCTTCTGTTAATGCTTTTTCGCCATCTTTTAAAGCTCTAGCAAGTGCTTCTCTTGAATCATATCTTGTAGCGTGTGCAATAAAATCTGATTCAGTAATTGCATACAGTGCGCCAATATCGACAATCGATAAAACGGATACCACTTTTTCAAAAAAACGACCAGATGCTTCAAGCTCTTTTTTCACTTTGTTTTCAATCGTAACATCCTTTTTAATGCTACCAAAAAGCGTAAAAGCCTCTTCATACGTTTCTTTGGTTGTAGTATTGTACAAAAGTACAGTTGCCTTTGTAAAAATGACTGTGCGTGTTACAAGTTTTTCTTTTTTCATTGTTTCATTCTCCTTTTTTATTTTTATTCTAGCTTTGATAGCTAGTAGCAAGCATTGAGGGATTTGAACCCTCATTTACTTGAGTCAAAGTCAAGCGCTTTACCAGTTAAGCTAAATGCCTGTAAATTCGATTGATTCTATATCTTCTTTTTCATAATCATAACAAACATGCATGATTATACCAGATGCAGAATTTAAGTACTCCTCTACGGTTTCATATGAATCAATCAACTCAGTATTAGAATCTGCAATGAACTGATACTTTAAAGTTTTTAAAAAATTAGGCATTTTTAATACTCCTTCCTTTTATTTTAATAGTCATGTGAGGGTTCGAACCTCTACAACCCAGGTTTATGCCTTTCGGAATTATGGCTTTTTGTATCTGTATTTCTTAACTACAAGTATATTGTAACAGGCAAATATGTATAAATTATGAACAAATCAAAACTATTTTAAAATATTTGATTAGAACGTATGTTCTTTTTTCGAATTAGTGAAAATATTTGTTATATACTTGATTTTTATACATTCTTACTATTAATTCAGCTATTTGTTCGCTATAATAGCCATAATTGAAATATTCGTGAATTTTGCCTATCTTTATTTTTGCCGGAGTATCTGTGAAATAAATTTCACACATTAAATCCCCTTTTCCTGTACAGTAGCATTTTACGTATGATTTTATTTTTCGTTGAACAAAGTTTTCGATGTTTTTAATGTATATTCTCATTTTATAACACCCTTTTATACTTATTAAGTTAGTTTTTAGAGTTCATTATATAAAATATGTATAATACAATAATTTCTGAATTTATCCATTTTAATAATCTATTTTTGTCTAAATAGACTAAATCAGACTTACTTATAACTTCGGTTGTTTCTACTATAAACCAGCCAATATTTGAAAAACATTCAGAAAAATCTTTGCAATTTTTAGCTTTGCGAGTGTAATAATCAAGCATCCGATATAATGTATCCTTTACTAATGTATACTTTGTCATAATTTTTCTCCTTTTTAATAATTATAATCTGATAACGTCAGATAAATAAATTTTCTGAGATAACTTATTGATATACGGTCTACCGCTTAAAGTATAGAAAACCTTATGCCGTGAAAACTTGTTGTCGGGATTGCCAATGCTTCCATTTATTAAGCCTACTACATAATCACAACCGTTTATAGCATCATCAAAATCAGGTTCATAGAATAATAATTCAGCTGAATTACTTATTGGGTAACAGCCTATAGGCTTTTTGTCCTTGTAAATTCCTTTTAAAGTTCTTTTCATTTATTACATTTCCTTTCTTAAATAATTTATAGTTTCAATGCAAGGAGAGGAATTGAACCTCTCGCCGTGCCGTTCACACTTGCCTATTCCAGATGATTAATTTCATACATTGCTTTTGATAATAAATCGTTAGCATCTAATAAGCATTTAAAAGCTTTATAAGCAGAATCATCGAGTGCTAATTCCCTTACCAAATCCATGATACTATCCTTACTTTCCATAATAGTTTTGTTAATTTTTCTCTTTTCGTTATAAGTCATAATTATACCATCCTTTCAAAATTGAACACCTCTTCTTTAACTGTCTTTATTATACCAAATGCAATGCTTTTTAGCAAGGTTAAAAGTACACAAATTAATACCAATTTTTTTGTAACAAATTGCACAAATATTGAACTTGATTTTTACAAGGTTATTACTGTGCAAGGTGCACTATTGTGCAAGCTAAAATGGAAATATTGTTGTAACTTTTGTTGTAGAGGTTCGAACCCTCACATGACTATTAAAATAAAAGGAAGGAGTATTA
>OBJJ01000153.1_pt1 | contig 15637 bp, 26 predicted proteins | sample 1481611 | NCBI WGS metagenome assembly OBJJ01 (sample SAMN02044696, study PRJEB22538) | human gut metagenome
TCATCTCAAAAACATATATAAATCTTCCTCTCATCATTGTCTATGCTTTTTCCCCATAAAGCCCCAACACAACAAAACTACAAATCCTCTCCTATACTCTACATATACTATACTACATCTCTTTTCTCTGATTTTTCTCTCTCGAGGAACCACATCATTACAATCATATTTTTCTCATTATTTCTTACAGGAAGTACCCTTCTTCGTGTGTTTGACACCGCCGCCGCTTTTCTCCCGCCGGACCCCTCGAGACCCCCTCCAGTGGCTCCCCCTAGTGGTGGGGTCATGGTGAGGCTACGCTAAGAGGGAGCGCTGGGCATGGTGCGAGCCAGTCGTCGTGTTGCGTGGTGCGTGGTGTTGCGTGGTCTATCATGTTGTTGGCGTCACCAATATGATGATGATTTGAAAAAAGTGTGACGAGTTGATAAAAAAAGCTCGCAATGGTGAAGGAAAATTGACACAAAGAGTGCATCAAGTGAGGGGCACGACGCCTCGAACGACGACAACCGACAACCAAAAACAAACATGAAAGTGACCATTAACAAACTAGCATCAAAGCGCCTCTTAGAGGCATTTGCCAAAGTCGGAGCTTGCAGGACCGAGGATCAAGCCGAGGCTCGCATGTCAAAGCTCTTAGGCGTGCCAGCGCATGTGATCTACAACAACCACATGCAACCCTCTATCAACTAATTATTAACAATCAACGAAACAAGGAGAAAAACGAAAATGAACAAGAAATATATCTATCGCTGGACGGCCAAAGCGGCCGACTGGTCAACGTACAAAATGTGCTACGAACTGGCAAAGACGGAACGAGGCGCTTTGGTTGCGGCTCATCGTTGGTGCGACGACAACCTGTTGCACGGCATGGGAGCGGATCACATTGCTATAGTTGAGTGCAAGATTGACGACGGCGACATATCTGGTCCGTGGCAAGAGGTGAGGGCGCAAAGGCGTCGTCCTTACGGTGGACGGGGGATTGAAATCCTCTAACTTACGAAGGAGCTATGAAAACCGCCGCTATCATCGCGCTTGGAGTTGTAAGCCTAGTAGGCTTTGCCGCTATCATCCGTAGCGTGTGGCTAGACTACACGTACAGACACGCACCGCTGGGCAGTGTGATAGTCATTGCCGTGTCATTGACAGTCATGATCTGCATCACGCTGATGACACTAATCACGCTGGTCATCAACAATTAACAATCAAAAACATTAAACATTTAAAGGAGAAAAGAGAAATGATGATAAAACTCGTTAACCCCGATTGCGATGCCGCGACGACATGCCGCATCTATGAGTTGCAAGACGGGGAAATAATATTGCGCATTGAGTATGAGACAATTGATAGTATCTCGTTTGTAGGCCTATCTGAGCCTATGAGCGTTGAGGCCGCCATAACCGCGATTAAAAACAACGCACTTGCCGAAATAAAAACAAGCGGAGAAGAGGGCGAAATCCACAACCTCCCGATGAAACGCTTTGTGGGGCACACCGAAATCGAAGAAGACGGCCTGGAAATCTGCTTGTATTTTTCGAATATGAGCGAGAAGACCCGCAAGAAGTTCATGGAAGCATTTAACGATTAACAATATACGTAGATGAATTTGGAAATAGATAGATGCGACTTTGAGCGAATCGTCAACGCCTTTCACTTGATAGACGCCAAAATCAGTGACCGTGAATTCGTCCTAGACACGATATGGAGCATGGTCGAAGATTCAGACCTAACATTTAACAATTTGGAAGCATGTGTCACCTTGTTAGACGTTTACGATGACGTAGAGGAGTTTGCCTATGACAGACTAAGCGGCGAAGAAACTAACGAATTGTTAGAAGACGTCGGGTCTAATACGCTCCTTAAGATAGCACTGGATAGACTCGTCGATAGGGGAACTATCATGTCTTACAATCTACGAAACGGTGACGCAACTATTATATGTGACCTAAACGGTGACGCAACTATTATATGTGACCTCTAACCTCTAACAATCAACAACAAACAACTATAACAAAACGTTATGAATCAATCAACCAAATCAAAAGGAGAAAAAACCTACGACTACAAGGCAGTCATCATCAGGTCATACAACCCACTACAAACCGAAATCATCGAAGGAGAATCGACGTCAAAAAACATTAAGTGGGCCGCAATCGTCGCCGCTAGAGCAATCGCCACGCATAACGACGTGGACGCCTTAATCCTCCTCTACGACGCGAAAACCGGAAAGCACGTACACTCATCACACCTCAGAAAGGCATCATGCGCCTCATATCGTGAGCGGATCACTAACCAAGCAAAGTATGCCCGCAAAGCGAGAACGCGCGAAATAGAGCGGCTTTATTGCTATCTCCCTCGCCCCAAAATCATCACCAAAGCAAGCGGCCACAGAAGGCAAACATACTACGAGATTATCATCAGAGAAATCTACATTGCCAAGGCCGGGAGACTGGCAACTAGGAGTATCCCACGCGAGAACCTACCGGAAGCACTAAGAACCGAAGGCAGGCTCGTCCGAGAATCAAATCTCCAGTCAGAACTCGACAGGATCATGGCAAACCTCTATTCCCGTAGATCACTGCCCGACCTAGAACAAGCACAAAAGGTCGCAAGCAAATGGCCAAATTATGAACACATTATCAAGCTCATCAAAAGATACTACAGGATAGATTCATAACAGCCTAACAACAAGCATAATACGCAAGAGGGCCGCCCGTTCATAACTGGTGGCCCTCTCCTCTTTTCCACGTCATAATAAATTTTCTGCTTGCAATGCCACCGATTTTGCTTGACACTGATTGGCGTTCGGATGAACACGCAGTCTTACTTGAGGTGGGAGGGGTCTGGAGTCCCCCGAACTGGTCCCGGTCGAGGCTTGAGAGCTGATGTGAGGTAGTCTAGGGGAAGAGAGAAGAAGAGTCAAGAAGGGAAAAAATCAGTATTATCTTTCCGGAGTTTGGATTTGATAGAAGAGGTTGGCGAAATTAAATGGGAATAGGGAATAGCGTAGGGGAATAGGAATAATACCGATTTTTTGTGGAGGTTGGAGAGAGCAAGAGGGGCGTGGAAGTAGAGGAGTGGGAGAGGGCGAAGAATTGGTGGAGAGTAGTGGTAAGAGAGGTTGTGAGAGGGCAGAAAAGGGAGGAGTATGGTTTGGAGAGAAATCTTGGGAACGCCCTGCATGACAGTAGGTTATTTTGGGATTTTGGTGTGTGAAAGATGAGGGTTGTTGATTGGATTTGATGAATTGTTAGTTGGCTTGGAGGAGTTGAGGCGGCGCCCTTAGTTAAGGGTTTGATAAATGGGATGTTTGGTTGGTTTGATGAGGGGCAATTGGATGAAACGGCGCCATGTTTGATTTTGGAGTTGACGGCTTAGGGAAAAACGTTATAGTTGAAGAAAACGAAGGAGAACTAGAAATGAAGAAATATGAGTTAAGCGCATTTGTAAACTTTGATAACTGTTTTGAATCCCAATTTCCGGTTGGTGGGGAAGTTGGGGCGTTAAATAGGGTTTATGGTCATTTAAAGGGGATGTGCGCTAGTGGGGATGATGTTCTTTTGGGTGTTAGCTTGGTTGAGGGAGGGCATAGGAGGAGTATGGGTGCGACATGTTTCAAATGGGGGTGTGGGGATTGTTTTGATTTGTCGAGCATTGTTTTAAAGATGCTTGTAATTAGAAAAAAGAAAAGAAAGGAAACAATAACAATGGATAAAAAAAGAACGATGCAAAGAAGAAGAAATAATAATAAAGTAACTTACAGGGTGTTTGTCCTTATAAAATATGAAGATGAGTTGAAAGACTTTTATACAGAAGAGGCGCTTGCTAGTTATCCTGATAATCATGCATTAGAGAAGATGATTGCCCGGGTAAAAGAACATGCTATCGATGCTAAGAAAAGAGGTCTTAGCCTAGAATTCCATATTGGTAAGGAGTTTAGAGATATTAAGTTTTCTAAGAACTATTCTGCTGATGAATTGTCGTTGTTGGACCTTGAAAAAGAGTTTGATGTTGGTTCGTATGTTTATATGCATGACATTATTCAAGCTAGTGGCCGGAGTCGTGGGATTTTTTATCCTGCATATTCAGATTCGCTTAAGGCCGCTGAGGAATATATTGAGACATCAGGAATGGACAGCGATCTTACAATCACTATCTCCTATAATTGCGACGCCCTGAGAGGAATGGAGTTTGCCATTGATTCTTTTGCATACACTTTCAAGGATAGTAATGTAGTTGATTTGAGCAAGTCGGAAGAAAGCCGTGAGAAGGCTCCAGAAGGCCCTAGCGACGCTTTGGAGGACTTTGGTACCAAGGAAGACTTGGAAACGCTTCTGGAGGTGATGAGAGGCCTTCGAGACGATGTTAACGGAGAGCTGAATGATTCTTGCGTAGCTGGGGTCCGTTTGGTGAGTGTGAGAGCAGTGGATGCTCCGGGAGCGGCCAACTATTTTCGGCGGGCTAGGAAGGACATTGATGAGAGGACAGGATTGGTGAGATTGTCGGAGATAGAGACTAATGAGCTTTTCGATAAGGAAATAGGAGTTGTGGTTCCCTATCTGTCTTTGAGGGCTTATCTAAAGACCGGAGAAAAGGGGCTGTTCGCGCGTCAAATGGAAAAGGCCCAGCGCGAAGTGATGAAGGACTTCGAGAAATAATTTCTGGCGGATAGCATATAGGCAAAAAAAATCCCCCCGGCAGTTTGTGGTTTTTCTGCCGGGGGGATTTATTATGCGGTAATTAAGCGGTCCATTGATTCTGCAATGGATTTTATTAGGAGTGATGTTTCGGGGAATGTGGTTGAAATTGCTATGGTTCTTTGCCCGTTGTCATTTCTTTCTGATAATAGATGTGAAAGATTTGAAATGTTGATATCGTGCAAATTAACGTTTTGTAGGTTATCAATTACAAGGGCTTTTGCTTTGAATGCTCTTCTCAGAATTGGTGATTTATTCCGGCTGTGAAAGTCAGTTGCTTCTTTCAACAGGTCAAAAGCTTTAATATAGAAAATGGAATCCCCTTTCTTGTATCTGTGTGCAAGCCATGCGCATGCTGATAGAGTCTTGGGCTTGTTAGGCCCGCAAATGAGAATGGACTCTTCTTTCATCTCTTTCCTAATGCGTGAATAGAGATCGGGCATGGTTTTGACGGTCATTTCTTTGAGCAGGTTAAAATGCTTGAGAGGAATCTTGGCAAGCTGGAGATCAGCTAAAAAGATTTCTCGTTCCTTCTCCTGCTGGAATTTCCTTTCTTGCTCGATGTATTCCGGGCTAAGGTGATCTACAACGGGAATTCCTAGGGGTATGTTATTAAAATCAAACCCTAGTTCTTCGAGGATGTCGGAAGCTTTCTTTGGTTCGGACATGGGATTATAATGTTACCTTTTCATTATCAATATAATAAGCGGTCTCATGCCCGTTATTTTCACATAATATAGTCTTTCCTTCTTTCGAGGCGAGGGCGAACATCTGGTAGAAGTAGGCATTTAGAATTGATTCTGACGGAGATTTATCTTCTCCGAACAAGAAGGGGGCGACCTTGCGAAGTTCATTCATCTTGCTTACTGAGAGGATGCCAGCACGATATTTAGCCTTGTGCATCACACTTTTAGTCGGGATGATACCTACCAAGTGCAGAAAGATTTCAATTTTTTCTGGTTCTTCCCGCGCGATCAGCTGGAACTTCTCAATCTCTTCATCTGTATATAGTTTTGTAACTTTCTTCTGTGGCATGGGCGCACTATAGCATAGAGGCCATGTGAAAAAAAACAAAAATCTATTGACTGTGGCATGAAAAATGGCATAATAATCGCATCACTTAGGTGAATGAACCAACACAAATTTGATATGACTACAGACAAAAAAGACGATGATGCGTTGTCACTGGCCGCCGTGGTGAATCCCGGGTCAGCTCTGGCGATTGCAATGTCAGACAAGGACGCAATGCAGACATTGAGTTCGATCTTCATTGCGAAACAAATGCCGCGAAACATAGTAGAAGTGGAAACTAAGATTAGGACGATGTGTTCTTATGAGAGTTTGGCTGAAAAGGCGTTCTTCTCTTATGATCGCGGACCGTCCAAAATCACGGGAGAAACAATTCATCTTGCAAATGCCTGCATGGCGGCTTATGGGAACATCGAGGCAGGATGGAGAAAGACAGGGGAAACTGTTAACGATAAAGGTATTACATGCTCTTGCTGTGAAGCTTATTGTTTTGATAAAGAAAACAATATAATTAGAAAGGCTTCTTTTATCGTCCCACATTGGAGAGAAACCAAAAATAATAAAGAAGGCGGTTATGCTCTTAAATCGGACCGGGATATTTATGAGCTGTGCGCTAACATGGCCTCCCGGAGAATGAGGGCGTGCATCTTTGGCGTAATCCCTGAGTTTGTCAAGGAGCTGGCGGCTGAGCAATGCAAGAAGACTTTGGAGAAAGACCATAATAGCATGGAAGAACGCATGGCCTCTCTTAAAGAGAAGTTCGAGCAGATGGGCGTGACAATCGAGATGCTGGAAAAGAAGGTAGGAGTTGCTTCTGACAAATGGACTAAGACCAATGTGATCTTCTTGAGGAATTTATTCAATGCCCTGAGAACGGGTGTTTGTTCTGTGGATGACCAATTCGGGGAGAAGAAAGAAGAACAGAAGGATAATAAAAAATCTTCCGAACCTGTTTTCAAGAAGAAGGAAGAAGAATCCTCAATCATCGATACTGATGTAGTAGAAAATCCTAATGATCTATTCAACGAGAAAGAGGGGACTCCCTTTGACTAAAAATAGACAGGAGATAAAAAACAATGAATGGATTATTAGTAAGCGCTGGGATTCTATTAGTTATATTAAAATGGTTTGGTGTAATTGATTGGCAATGGAATCATGTCTTAATCCCTTTCATAGTATTGGTTTTTAAAGTCACACTAACATTACTCTTAATTGCTATTGTAGTAATCATCCAAGAAATAAGAAATAGATAGGATAAATACAATGAAATACGACCCTGACAGAAGATATAAAAGAGGAGACCTAGTTAGAATCACAGGATACCGAGGGCGACTATTCGGTTGTGGAAATAAGCGGGAAATAAATGATAAGTATAAATTAGGAGTAGAAGTAGTTCTCGAAGAAGGTGAAGATTACAGTGGAGATGTTGTTATTCCTGAAGGTATTCTCAAAGGAAATAAAATTTTGTTGTCTTGTGCTTGTATAGAACTTGTCGAACCAGTTGAAGAAATAAGAAAAAAATATACTTATAATGTCTTTGATGAAGGAATATGTTTTCAAATACGGGAAAATAAGTCCGTTGTTTATGAAATATATTGGAAAACAGGTGTTTATCCAGGATCGCCTTACAGTAAGGAAGAAGCACTAAATAAGGCGAATGAGATTTGCGATGAACTAAACAATAAGAGATAAAATGAACTATAAGAAGATGAAAAATATTGAATGCCCGTTGTGCGGAGGAGTGCCCCAGTTTGCTACAAAACAAATAGATGAAATAGAAGTGTGCCAAATACTGTGCGAATGCGGATTGGGGACAGAAGTCAATGAGTACTGGCTGGATCCCAAGGATGACCCCGAAGAAGATGAACTTCGCGCATGGAAGGACTGGGAAAAGCTTGTCTCCAAGTTCCCACCTATCATGCGGGTGCAGAAAGGAGAACAACAGTGATGTATAATATTCTTCCTTTTTTGAAATGGGTTGGAGGAAAAAGACAACTTATTCCAGAAATTAGAAAGATGTTACCCAAAGGGGTAGCGAATCGTCCCTACTATGAGCCATTCATCGGAGGCGGAGCTTTATTTTTTGAACTCCAGCCAAAACAAGCTGTTATAAATGATTATAACGAAGAGTTGATCAATGTTTATACGGTTATAAGGGACAATCCCAATGAACTTATTGAGGATTTAAAGAAACATAAAAATACGTCAGAGTATTTTTATGAAATTCGATCTATGGATAGGCAACCTCTTTTTAAAAATCTTACCACTATCGAGCGAGCATCGCGGATTATATATCTCAATAAAACTTGCTATAATGGATTATATCGGGTTAATAATGCCGGGGAATTTAATTCTCCATTTGGGAAATATAAAAATCCAAATATTGTCAATGAGCCTGTGATTAAGGCGGTAAGTAAATATTTAAGTTCTAATCGGATTCAAATATCAAATGGTGATTATGAGGTGATTTTGAGAGATATACCAACAAACTCATTTGTGTATTTAGATCCTCCGTATCATCCTATTTCAGAGAGTTCTAATTTTACAGGATACGTGCAGGGTGGATGGAGTGAGAGAGATCAGCTTAGGCTAAGAGATGTTTGTAATAGATTAAATAGCAATGGTATAAAATTTCTCCTATCAAATTCTGCATCTAATTTCATAAAAGAAATTTATGCGGAATACAATATTCATGTAGTACAGGCAAGTCGTGCTATAAATTCAGATTCTTCTAAAAGAGGGCAAGTTGATGAATTTTTAATTAGCAATTATGAGTAAAATTACTTGCGAAGATTGTTCTGATTTATCCCAGATAGCCGAAGTTAGAGAAAAAGCAATCGCCATAGCTAAAGAATTGAGTGTAGGCTACTACATGGAAAACGGCGACGAGGATATGAGATGAACTACAAACAATAAGAAGATAATCATGAAAGATGAAAGATTAGGGTTGCCGTCTTGTTCTTCTCTCGCACGTCTCCAGAAATGCCCTCATTCCTTGAGATATGATAGGGAAGAAGAAAAGAAGGTCGTTACAGAAATAGCTGAAAAAGGAACTAGGATTCACGCATATCTAGCTGGAGAACCTATTCTCTTGAACAAGCAGGAACTAGACCTAGCGAATTCCTGCCAAGTCGTAGCGCAACGTGTGATTGAAGAATGGGCAGGAGAAGAAGGAACGCAAGAGCTTCTCAAAGAAGAAAGAGTTTTCTATGAGAGCGCCGGGAAGAAAATCTATTCGGGGAAACCAGACTTGGCAATTGCTAAGCGCGATGAAGAACTTAAGGGACATATCCTCATCCTAGACTACAAAACAGGGCCGAATGAATATGAGACGGCTAACCAGAATTTGCAGTTAAGAGGGCTTGCCGTGGCTATCCGGGACTTTATCAGGCGAGAGTATGACGAGGACGTAGAAACCATATCCTGCGCCGTTATTCAGCCATTGGTGACGTGGGAACCGAGCATCATCACTTACTCACGGGCACACCTAGATCAAGCCGAAGAAGAGATTGTTAGTATCTGCACGGCCAAGGATCAAGGGCCAGTTGCCAACAGATATTGCAACTTCTGCCAAGGCTTTGTAGTCTGCGACGCTTGCCAAAAAGCAACGGGAGAGGTTGCCATTATGCGGCAAAACGTCTATGATCTTGTTAAAAGCAAAGACCCACGACAAAGAAGAGAATTATACAACACCGCATGCTTGGCTATAAAGACCGCATCATCTATCATCAAAGCGTGTAAAGAAATGTTGCAATCAGGAGAAGAAATACCGGGGTTAGCCCTAAAGGATGGGAAAACTATGCGTCAAATCTCTCCGTTTGTAGCTAAAATGATAGCTTCACGCTTCATGCCAGAAGCAACTATAGATAACTGTACAAAAATAAGCGTTACAAAACTGTATGAAGAGTTTTACAGAATGAAGAACATGACCGCGAAGGTATCGCATAAAGAATGCAAGGAGATATTCAACAACATTTTCGGACCATACATCACCACAACAAAACAAGATCAAACAATAAACATAGTAAGCAATGAATGAAGAGGAGATACTGTTATTGGCCAAAGCCGCAGGATATTTAATGCTGATATTTGGAACGTTATTTTACGAATCTCTCAAAGACAAAAAAAGATTTAGGATAGCTCTGCTTGTAACAGGAATGCTCTGTCTTGTTATCGGCGGTCAAATCTCAGGAGAAGCATAAAGAAAAGAATATGAGTATAACCAAAGATAGAGTTTGGAAACTGAGTAAAAGGACATTCAGGAAAACAACCAATGAGATGCACCACTTATACAACAATAGAGGTATATATTGGATATCTCTAACGTTTGAATCCATTGATGATTTATCAGAACGCAGACGAATCAATCTTAAAACGGATAACAAAGAAGAAGCAATCAGGCTTAGGGATAAAATCTTAAACGATCTGAAAGGAAGATGGATAAAATTATGAATACTCCAAAACGCAAGCCGGGAAGACCTCCAATGAGAAAGGTAACTCCACCAAAGGAAAGCATTGATACTACAAAGAAATATTCTACGGCAGAAGCCATTTGCCTCCTACAGTCAGGAGAAGTAGAATCGTTTGTTAATCATAAAGGGTACACTATCAAGATAAACGAGATCACTTCATACGTGAGTGTGTATGACCATAATAATATCTTCATCGGAAAAACGTTCTCATTCGCAGAACATAAAGAATCCTTATGGGAAATTAAAAATACTAATAAATAAAAAATTACAATGATAAAGTTGGTTCTAATAAGAGCGAAGAAATAGCGAGAGAGATCGTTAGTAAAATGTATATCACAAATCATGTTTAACCACCAGATCAAAACTATTATAGGCCTTGATCTCTCCCTCACAAGAACAGGCGTTTGTCTGTTCTGGCCGGAAGATCAGGGAGCCTCAACATCCCATATCAAATCAGCTCAGAAAGGACTTCTCAGGCTAGCTGAATTGGAAAACAACCTGAAAAATATCATCTATCCGTTCAGTTCAAATTGTCTTGTGGTCATAGAGGATTACGCATTTAGCAGGAATGGGAGGAACCTTTTCGGGCTGATCGAGTGGGGAGGAGTCGCTAGGCTTGCTCTGCACAAGATGGGCGTCCAAGCAATCACTATCTCGCCTACCGCGCTTAAGAAGTTCGTGACGGGAAAAGGGAACGCCCAAAAAGATATGATGATGCAACAGATACTCAAAAGGTGGGGCTTTGAAGCATCAAACAATGATGAAGCTGATGCCTATGCTCTGGCCCGTGCAGGAGATTCTATTATCAACCCTGACCGCTACACAAAGGAGCAAATGAAATCTGCATTGACGTTCAAAAACCTATGATAGATAAGGATAAATTCTTCGTGATTTGCAGGCTCATGGCAGACGGGAATCCTGTTTCCGTCTCTGCCTTAAGAGTTAAATCATCCAAAAAAGAATTTATAAGGTATGCGAAATCCTCGCGCAAAAACTATCGAATGTATTGCCGTGCTGTTTACCTGATGAACAAGGCGTACCAGATAGAAGGGAAACCTAGGAGAATGTTCTTCTATAATAACAGAAAGATTAGTATTCGGGAGAAGAGGGCAACGGAAATGTTTTTGAATCGACGAGGTGACCCTTATCTAAGAAACGCGCACAGTCATTAAATATCTCTCCGATGAGCCTACCGAATGCTATCCCATTTCCTATGCTCATCATGTGCCCTTCGTCCTTCATGTGGCCTAGATCAAAATCTATGAAGTCTAATCGCTTGGGAGGATAAACATTCACAAGGCCCTGCCAGTCCTCGCAACAGTAAACATAGTAATCTGTAATGCCTTCCGAGAAGAACTGATACTTCATCTTGTCCATGACATTGACGGCAAAAGGGCTTCTCCCGTTGGTAGCGATAGTCTTCTTGTAGTCGCTATCAGCCTTTTCAGTAAGGCGAAATCTAACCACCATTCCAACATTGCTATCGGCAAAGGTCTTGAACTTCTTCCGATTCTCATCCTCATCATAGCCCAGCCGGGAATATTTCGCCCTGAAATATCTAGGGTTGAGAGTCTTTAAGAATGTTTCGCAAGTGTTTTTAATCAGAACGTTAGAATGAACCATTGTGATTAGTCTAACGTCTTCCTCTGGATAACACCAACCAGCGATGACTCTCATCCTTTACAGTAATCTTCCACTCCTAGAGCGATAGAATTAGCGATACTCTCCGGGTGGTGTTTCATCACGTCTGCATCTCCGGGATTAGTAATGAACCCGCACTCGCAAAGCACCCACACTGGTTTTGTCTTTTTCAGGATTGCAAGATTAGAGCGCTCCTGAATAGCATCAGCTCTCCCCGGTAAAATGCCAGTCAGATACTCCGCAATACATTGAGCGAGCTTGCGCCCACGGGAAGAGCTTGGGAAAAAGCACACATGGGCACCGTGTGGGGCGGGATCAGGAGTAGTGATAATCTCGATCAGCTTGTTTTCATCTACTTCTCTCCTTTTCTTCTGCGCGGAATCGCAATGGATACTGATGCCGAAGTCATAGCCGCCAGAATTAGCCGCACGGATAGTAGCATTAAGGTCTCCCGTATTGCTCATGTCGGGGAAGTCAATAACATGGACGTCATGGCCTTTGTCCTTCAACTCAGTAAACAGGTGGTCCACGATTGAAGTGGCTATGGCATGCTCCTCAAATCCATTCCCACGCGCTCCAGTTCCGCGAGCGTGTCCAATATCCAGCGCTATTTTCATAGGCTCTGTCCTATCACAGTGTTGATTTTTTGAAGAATCGTTCATGCGGTAAGGCTTAATGTGTTAGGGTTACTAAGACAATGGGTGAAGCCCTCACCCTCTACACCTTGGTCGGAGACCGACATCGGGTGCTTCTTTTCTATATCGATTTTAATCGGATTGAACATGGCTTTGTGCGGAACAAATGTTTTGTCAAGCCCTCTGCGAAGGATGTTAGCAGCACCGTTGATGTCTGCGTTTAACATTCTTCCATCAGAGCTTACAAACAACCCACGTTTCTTCCTCTTGCCAATATATTCATCATGATGACAAATATCCTCATTGTCAAGGAATGAGCATTTTGAGGTGTGGGACTCGTTGTGAGTTTCCACATTGACACCGGCTTCCTTTGCCTTGTATTCCATCATCCAGATAAGCTGGCTGTGTGGAATACTCACAAAGTTCTGGTTGTTTCGTTTACCAATGTTTACTTCCTGCTTCCATCCGTCATTATGACCGATGAAGCAGTTTCCGATTTTGTTTTCTGCCATCAAATCAACCACTGACCTACTAGCCTTGTGCATGTAATCCTTAATCTTGTTGTTACGCCTCAAGGTTAGTTTTCTGAGTCTCTTTGATGTGTCTGCGTTTCTTTCGGCTAACTTAGACACAATTTCAGCCTTGGTTTTGTTATAGAATTGATTGATAGCCTTCAACGGTCTGCCATTAACAAGGTGGGATATAGACCCCTCGTTTGAAGTTACAGCCATGAGATTATCAATACCAATGTCTATACCTGCTGCTTTGTTGTAGTCTAAGTCAGTCTTAAGAAAATTTGCTTTGTAGAAGATTTGTATCTCTATACATCCTTGCTTTGGCACAAGACGAAGCTCTTGCAAGGTTGCAAGTTTTGTCTTGATGGGAAGCTTAAAATCTCTACGGATGTTTATCGTTCCGTCTTTCTGAATTCTTGCATCCATATAAGTGAAAGCAACGGAAAACAATTTGTCACTATTTGCTTCCTTCTTATATCTTGGCATCCTTGGTTTCCCGGTGAATTTCTTAGGATTCTTCTTATAAGCGTTGAGAGACTTGAACCAAGTGGAGAATGATTCAGCACACTTCTTTACGGTTTGTACCGCTTCTTGGGCTTTAAGCAACGCCCTAAAATCTGGGTCGTTTAGACGGAGCATTCTGCTAATCAAATCAAATTTGCTAATAAATCGCTCCTTCTTAATTAAATCGGCATATTCGGGAATGTTGTCGTGTTTTCCCGTGAATGCTTGGCGGAGAATGTATAGTGTTCTATTATAAAGAGATGTATTCAGAGAGCATTCTTGCACAGCCCAGTTGTAGAAAGGATGACCTTCCTTTATCTGGTGCGTCTCCACTCTGATTCCCTCTTCTTTCACTGTCTGCTATTTATTTGGTGACATTAAACATAGTTCTGCGAAAAATCAACACTGTGGTAGGACAGAGCCTTTTCATAAGATGTTTTTTCTAAGTTGAACTGTTTCCATTTTGGAAACAGTTGGTGTTAAGGAAACTTTTCATCGGGTAATCTTCCTCTCAATAAGTTCCACGCGCACAGACAGAAGCTGGATAGCCTTGGCCGTGTCCACTTGGGCCTGCGTCTGCATGGACATAAGGCTACATAAGCGGTTGTTGTAGTTGTTCATGACGTAGCCTATGTACCAGCAGGCGCCCCCACAAATCGCCATAGACAAAATCAGGCAAGCATACATGGGGGAAGCTTTAGCAAGCTCAAGGAATCTGGCAGGAACTTCTGATATCTTGCACATGGCGAGAACTATTTCTTCATGGCTTGCACCACGGGAGGCTTCCCACTAATGATAAGATTGCCGTCTTTATCGACACTGTAGCTTATTTGGCCGCCCTGATCGCCGGAGAGAGTAAGGGAAGTATTGGCGCACCCGCTAGCCATGAAATAGCCAGCTACGGCAACGATAATTCCACCTATAAGATAGATCAGCTTCTTTGATACTCCACGATCAGAAGCCTTAACAGCCGCATGCGTCAGGGTAATAGACATGAAGCCGTCGCCAATCATCCAGTTCGCCAGCTCTTCGGCCTTCGCTTTGTCAGATTCAACAGACAAATCAAGACCAGTCTTCGTAGCAACCTCTTCAACTAGATTCTCAAATTCGTATGTGAGACTTTCCATACAAAACCTAATATACCTGCTCATATTCTTTGTAAAGGATAAAAGAAGAACAGCGCCGGAATATCCAGCGCTGTTCCACAATTACCCATATGTCGCTATGCTTCCTCGTCGAAGGCGAGAACCTTTTACCATTTTTACTTCTTCAACGCAACATAATATTGCTGGAGAAGCACAGTTTTTATCTCATCCACTTGAGAAATCAGGAAAGATTCTTCATCTGCAACATCATAGAGATAGTCACAAATATCATCAATCTTCTCCCGCAAGACCTTTCGCACCACGGAATCAGCCACAGGGTCAGGTGTAGGAATGTCCGTCTTGATAACGTCTTCCATCTCCGTCAGCCCAGCAAACGATTCGCGGAACGTATCGAATAACTTCGATACCTTCTTGTACATAGCGTCCGTGGCCTCATGCACCCAGCCAAGCTCCGTGTATTGGTGCGTGTTCTGGATGAAGTCTAGGAATACATTCAGTCTTGAAAGGTCTAGCTTTTTCATCATTCCGAGATTTGTTTTACGTACCAAGATACATCGGCCGCTATAGAAACGGCTCCTGCCCCTCCGTTAAGTTCAACATTAAATACATCTTCTGCAAAATTCTTTGTATGTTTAACATAGAACTTACAGGAAATGACTTGAGATGCTACTTTCTTAGCTAAGAGATAAAGCCCATAGGTTTGGCCTGCGTACAATTCAGGGGCCATAGGATAATATCCATTAAGAGTTGAAACGTAGGTCAAGGGAAAATTCGCCATATTGATCGCGGCAACAGGCAAATTAAATTTGCCGAAACTATCGCTAACTCCAAATGCAGTAACAATAGCTGTCATAGAATTTCCAGTGACAACAACGCCTACTTCATAAATTCCAGAAGGTGCTTCTTCTGGGAACTTCATATTGTCGCTGGTGTAATCATACCCAGTGACAGCTAATTGCTTATAATACATATCTTTTTTCTTTTTAGTGGGGGGGCAATGGTGGTGTTGAACCACCTGCTACATATGCTGGAGATGAGACT
>OBJJ01000154.1_pt1 | contig 15356 bp, 16 predicted proteins | sample 1481611 | NCBI WGS metagenome assembly OBJJ01 (sample SAMN02044696, study PRJEB22538) | human gut metagenome
ATAAGGGCTATGGCCTTATGAGCTTATACCCTTATGCCCTTATGTCCTTATGTGTTTGAAACATATAATGTCTAAGCCTTATAATCCCATCATCTCGACCGCATACGAAAGGAGCGTCATATCATGGACGAGGAAATGCAAGAGGATATCGACCGAGATACCGGAATCGAGGAGGGCGAGGCGGATCACCGTATCAACGAGTTCCGCGACCTCGTGCGCCGACTGGAGAACATCGAGTCCGGAATCAAAGAGGGCTTCGCCCGCCTGGAGGAGCGGCTTGGCACGGTCGCCTCCATCGCCGTCGACAACGGGGCCGCGCCCATGGACTCGCAGACGGCCAGCGAGCGCGAGCAGGTGCCGACGGAAACGGTAAATCCGGATGTGGACGCCGATTTCCTGGAGACGTCCTGGGACGACCTGGCAGAGGCTTTGGATATTTAAGGAGGTAACAGCATGGCCGTCAACAACAGCACTATCCTCGCGCGCGCTTGGCTGGAGGGAACCAACGACTATCAGCAGCGTATCCCCAACCCGGTGATCTCCACGTTGGAGCAGACCCAGCGCGCGCTGTGGGCGCCCAACGCGTCCGACCTGCGCAACCAGTTCACCGATTTCCTGGTGAAGCGAATCGGCTACACCATCGCGCGTGCCAAATCCTGGGAATCTCCGCTCGCCGTATTCAAGGGGCCGCGCCTCAACTTCGGCGCGACGACCCAGGAGATCGCTTTCGCCTGGGTCATGGGGCACACCTACACCGACGACGCGCAGACGCTGCTCAAGAAGTACGAGCCCGACGGAGCGGTGGCGTACCATCAGGTCAATCGTGAGATGAAATACCCGATTACCATCAACGAAGCCGAGCTGCGCATGTCGGTAGTCGAGCAGAATGGGCTGAACCGAATCGCGGCCGGTTTTATGACCGCTCCGGTCAACAGCGACAATTACGATGAATACCGGTCAATGCTCCAGGTTCTGGCGACCTACGAAGACGAGTACGGATTTTTCAAGTTCGGCCTGACGGCCGCGCCGACGGACGAGGAGACCGGCAAGGCGTTTCTCACGGCCGTGCGCCAGATGGTGGGTCGCTTCGCCTTCCCATCCTCCCTCTACAACGCGTCCAAGGTCGATATCCCGGTCTTTGCGAAGCCGGACGAGTTGGTGCTCATCACCACAGTCGACACGGCGGCGGTGCTCTCCGTCGAGGTGCTGGCCTCGATTTTCCACGTCGAGCAGGCGGAGATCAACGTGCGCCAGATCCTCGTGGACGAGCTGCCAATCCCCGGGGCCGTGGCGCTGCTCACCACCGAGGATTTCTTCGTGGTGCAGGATTACCTCTACGAGACCACCAGTTTTTACAATCCCGAGACCTTGAGCACCACGTACTGGCTGCATCATTGGGAGGTCATCAGCGCCAGCCCCTTTGTGCCGGCCGTGCTGTTCACCACCGAGGCCGGCACGGAAACGCAGGTCGTCAAGCAGACCGTCACCGGCATGACGATCACCGGCCCGGACGCCATCGAGCAGGGAGGCACGGCGCAGCTGGCCGTCAACCTCACCGGCACCATCGCGCCGGACGTGCCCGAGATCGCCGTGGAGCCGGACGCGGCGCTCTACACCGTCACGGCCACGGTCGCAACGGGGTCGGGAGATGCGGCTAAGACCGAGGCCGTGGAGCTGTCCGATTGGGACAACTACGTCGACGCCTGGGGCGTGCTGCATATCGGCGACGACGTGCCCGTGGGGGCCTCGGTGACAGTCACGGCGAAATCCGTGTACGTCGATCCCTCGGCCGCGACCACCAAGTACACCGCCGCGCACACGCTGACTGTGACGGCCACCAGCGACGAGGGCAAGGGCGAGTAAGCGTCCCGGCACTGCCGACGTTTTCGAGGGCGGGCGACGGGCCCGCCCTCTCTTTATCCACGAGAGGAGGAAAAAACGGTGGATAAGTCATTCCCCCACCTGCCGGACACTCCTTTTCCGGGGCTCGCCAACGTCAACCCCTACCAGGCCGCGAGCACCTACGACTACGGGCAGTGGCGCGACAACGCCCATATAAAAATGCTCTCCGTGCCCTGGGACTCGGGTTACGTTAATACGGTCGCCTGGGAGTCATCGGAAGCGCGGGACGCGTGGCTCGATGCCCAGAAGGGCCATTCCGTGAGCGAGCCCACGCGCTTCATGACCTCGCCGGAGGGGACAGTGCGCGTGCCGGTGCCCTACAACGTGGCCACCCAGTGCAATTACTGCATAGTCGATTACCCGGACTTCCCGGTGCCCGGAGGTGCGCCCTCCCGGGCGCGCTACTGCTATTTCGTCGCCGGCTGCGAGGAGCTGGCGCCCAACACCACCGAGCTGCGCGTGGCACTGGACGTTTGGTGCACGTACTTCTGCAGCGTGGAGGTGTCGGGCATGATCCTCGCGCGGGGCCACGCGCCCATGGCGGCGGTGACGGCCTCGCAATACCTCGCCGATCCGGTGCGCAATTGCAAGTACCTGACGGCCCCCGATGAGTCCTACGGCTCTATCAGCGTGCAGCGCTCGCGCGTCTCCAAGGTTGTCAACCAAGAGGTGCACGCCATCGTGTTCATGACGGGCGCGCCCACGGAGGACTGGGGAAGTTACGCGGGCGATGACATCAACGTGCCCGTGCAGCCGATCACCTACCACAACGGCGTGCCCTCGCTGCCCTCGTTCGCCATGGAGACCTCCCAGCTCATGGGGTTCCTGTCCGACATGAAAGTCCAGGCCCCCCAGGCGTTTCAAACGATCGGATGCGTGGCCTTCGTGCCCAAATCGCTTACCGGCTATAGCAACGTCATCACGGTATTCGGCCATGAGGTCTACTTGCTGTGGTCGCGGGGATGGACGGAGCTGGAGCTGGCGGAGCTGGAAAAGGGCCTGTTCAAATACGATCCGGCCTATGCCGATATGGCCAAGCTGTACACCTACCCGTATGCCGAGCTGGTATTCCGCGACCATGCGGGGCGCGAGGTGCCCGTGCACGTGGAGGACACCGCCGGGACGCTGTCGGTCATGGCCTGCATCGCCCTTACGTTTCCCGCGCTCGCTATCGACACTTATATATCGGGGATAGGCGCGGGCGTCCTCTCGTCCCTCAGCTTCGCCAACGCCTCGCCGCTCACGTGCGATTTGGACGCCGACGCCTTTACGACGCTCACGACCTGGGGCGTGCCGACATTCGCCGTCTACCTCGATCCGCACACGCGGGCGCAGTACGCGGACTATTACGGGCGCTTGCAGGCGAAGACGGCCTATCAGGCGGCCTACCAAAGCGCCTTGGCGGCCAACGATACCACGGCAGCCAACGCATATGCCAATGTAACGGCCCAGCTCGCAAATCTGAGCACGGCCATTTCCACAAGCGAGAGCGCGTTGGAGCTCAATCAGGATATGGAGACCGTAGTACTCGGCAATACCATCATCACTAACAACATATTGACCAATAATGCGAATCTTACCAGCAAAACTATTACCAACGCAGCGAATGCGGTTGCTGCCACGACCAACATGAATTTGATAGGCGCTCAGGCAACGGCCGGGCAGATCAACGTGGCGAAAATGGGCCTTTCCGCGCTGGGCAGCGCTGTTAATATGGACATGGGGGGAGTTATCCAGGGAATCGCGGACATTCCCGCCTATGCCATCTCCGGGGCCTCGATGCTCAACGCGCAAACGGCCAATGTCGGAGTCACCATCGCCACTAGCCAGGAGATCGTGGAGGCCACAATCTCCAGCAATACGGCGAGAAATACCGAGACGAATCACCTCAACAGCATAAACTTGTCGAAACAGCAGCATACCGCGACGGCAGTGCTCGATGCCAACAACACGGGGCAGCGGACACAGGCGAATAACAGCGCCGCGACGCAGCGGGACAATATAGCGCGCTCGAAATCCACTGCGAGCGCCAACGCCGCCCGCTCCCGCGACGTCGCCGCCTCGGCCGTGACGAACGCCTATAAGGGCCAGGGCCTGCAAGCCCCCATGACGTGCGGCGCGTACGCATATGGCGAGCATGCCATGACGCGCCCCATGATGTGGTGCGTCGAGGCGCGCACCCAGCCCGAGGGGGCCATACGCGCGGCGGCGGGGCAGTTCGCGCGCTACGGCTACGCCCTGGGCCAGCCCTGGGAAGTGTCCGATTGGCAGCCGATGGCGCATTTCTGCTATTGGCAATGCTCCGACGTATGGGTCACACCGGCGGGGGCCGGCATCTCCCAGGGCGACGCCGGCGCGATCCGTGATATACTCGTCGCCGGCACGACGATTTGGAGCGCGCCGGAGGAAATAGGCAACGTGGACATCTGGAGCAATCATGGGCAATAGGAAAAATGCCGGACTCGATCCCGCCCACGGGCTGCCCGTGTTCTGGGAGGCGTCCGTGCTGGATCGCGACGCCTCCATGATCTACGAGGATCAGCTCATGGCGATCGCCATGAGCCGCTTCGAGTGGCGCGGATTGCCGGACACGTGCGACGCGCGCTACCTGGAATGGTGCCTGCTCGCCGAGGGCTGCGCCACGCTCGCCGTCAGCAACGGCTCGCTGTACTCCCTCATGGCCGTGCAGCAGGGCGCGCCCAATATGTACGACAATCCCCGCGCCTGGATCGCGCGGGGCCAGACTGGCGAGTACCAGTTCCCGTGCGACTGGCGCAACGGGGTGTTCGTTTGGGACAACGATCTGCGCGTGTCCACGCTCTACAAGCTCCGGTACTTCGCCCGGCGCCTGGCGCTGTGCGATCGCACCGTGGACGTCAACATGCAGCAGCAGCACCATCCCCTGATCCTCACCGTGCCCCAGGAACTGCAATCGGACGCCGAGAGCATTTACCGGCAATACGCCAACGGCGAGCCGGCCATCCTCGGAACCAAGGTGCTCCGGGAGATCGTCAACAATATTACCTGCATCAAGACGGACGCGCCGTTTATCGCGGAGGGCGTCCAGACGGTGCAGCGCAATATCTGGGCTCAGGTCTTCCAGCTGCTGGGCTTCGACCAGCTGCTGGAGAAGACCGAGCGCCGCGTCGATGACGAGATACTGGCCGAGACCGGCCCGAGCGAGGCCATGCGCCTCAACTCGCTATCGGCGCGCCGCCGGGCCTGCGAGAAGCTGTCCCGAATCTGGGACGCCCCTGTCACGGTGGACTGGGCCCGCGACTGGCGCAGCGACAACTACGCATGGGCCCACGATCTCAAGGAGTTGACCGGCAATGGGGATTGAGTTGGACGAGTGGCGGGACTGGCACGCGATTGCCTCGATCCAGCTGGGCCAGCTGGTGGAGTACGGTTTCGTCTCATGGGACGAGACGTGGGCCTGGGACTGGTACGACGAGGAGCAGCGCGACCGCTGGCAAAATCTCTTCGAGGGCCGCTATTGGTGGCGCGAGATATCCATCGTCCCACCCGGGCGGTGGAAGCAGCAGCTGCTGCAAAAGCTCAACGAGTGCATGCCCAAGTACAAGCCGCTCTACGAGCTCGCGGCCAAGGGCCTCGATCCCTTGCAAGTGTCCAACGAGTACGGCAAGAGCCGCGATATCTTCAGCGAGTTCCCGCAGACGATGCTGTCGGGCAACTCCGACTACGCGAGCACCGGCAACGACCGGCAATACGAGCGCGTGACCGAGGGCGATATCATGGAGAAGTTCGCGGCCATGGAGCATTTCCGGACGGTGGATCAGATGCTGCTGGACGAGGTGGAACCCCTCTTCTCGTGCCTTTTCACGGTCAATGTAAACAGTTATTAGTTAGGAGGATGTCATGGCGATGATTCCCGCGCGCGGGCGCGGGCCCTGCGGCCCGCAGAGCTTCCCGCCCCTTTGGCGGGCCTACACGGACTTTCCCCCGGTGGCGCCGTTCTACTGGGACGTGTATTCTGCCGAGGAGCGCGTCAAGAAGATTTGCGATTACCTGTGGAAGACCATCAACTTCACGGAGTCCACGGCCGAGGAGGTGGGGGGCTGGAGCGAGCAGATTGCAGCGCTTCAGAAGGAATTCGAGCAGTTCAAGGCCTCGGGCTTCGATGATTATTACAAGGCGCAGGTGCAGCAGTGGGTCAACGACAACACCGAGCACATTTTCGACACTCTGGCGCGCCAAGTCTATTTCGGCCTCTCCCAGGAGGGCTATTTCACCGCTTTTATCCCGCAGTCGTGGGACGAGATAATTTTCGACACCGGCCACGACTGCAGCAAGGACACGTACGGCCGGCTGATCCTCAGATGGAAGGCCGACCCCTCGGCGCGCATGACCTACGATCAGGAGCCGGAAGATGCACGGCGCTGATCCGCTCATAGCGTTTATATTCATGGCGGCGATATGCGCCATCGCCGTCGCTTGGAGGTTGACGGCGCATTGATGCCGTGAAAATCAATCGTATTGAAGTGCAAACAAAGGAGGAAGATATGGCAGACGCCAAGAATCAACTGGAGGAGTACGTGCGCGGCATGGGCGCCGACGAGCTGGCGCAGTTCGCGGCCTTTATCGCGGCCCGCGCGGGCGCGTCTCCGGACGCGCCGGCCCCGGGAGTCCGCCAGTACGTGGGGGCGCGCTACGTGCCCGTGTTCGCCGATCCCCTGGAGTGGAGCGATCAGCGGGGGTACGAGCCGTTGACCATCGTTACCTATCAGGGCAACAGCTACACGTCCATGCAGAGCGTGCCGGTGGGGGTCGACATTAGCAACACCGCCTATTGGGTGCAGACGGGCAATTACAACGCGCAGATCGAGGCTTACCGTCAAGAGGTGCTGGCGTACGACGGGCGGATCACGGCCAACGCAAACGCCATCGCCGCGGAGACCCAGGCGCGCGAGAGCGAGGTGGCCGAGGCAATGGCCGATATCGCGGCGGAGACCCAGGCGCGCATCAATGGAGACAATGCGTTGGCTCTTCGCATCGACTCTTTATCAAAGCAAACCCCGGTACAGAATGAAAATGGGCGCAACGCCGTATTTATCGGCGACTCGTTTATGGCCCCCACAACGTCCTACCCGCAGAAACTTGCTTATTTCACGGCGCAGTTAATGGGTTGGACAATGTACAACTACGCATACGGCGGCAGCGGATGGGTTGACGAGGCCGGTGCGGCAATGAACTTTTACCATCAAATACAAAAAGCGGCGCAGCAGATCAGTATCCCCGTTGCGGATGTCGATTATATTGTAATCGGCGGAGGTTTCAACGATTGGAACGATCCTACCCCCTTGACTTACAACCAATTGTACAGCGCTGCATTGCAGACTATTAAAGAGGCACGGGCGCAATTTCCCAACGCCCAGATTATCGCCATCCCTATGACGTTCCGAAATTACGGCGTCGATGTGCATATGCACGATCTTTACAGCGCAATCGTCGCCGGCATTGCGGCGTCCGGTGTCGCTGTTAAGGTAATCAAAGACGCTTATATGTGGCAGCTCGGATTTAAAAACGTGGACGGCGTGCATCCCACCGTGGATCTGTATAAGATCATGGCGCAATACGTGGCCTCTGAGGTCATGGGCGGCGATGCGAGAACCTCGCGCCTGTACTCGCAAACTCTATCCGGGGGCGGTATCTCCACTACGCTTAATTTCATCATCGATAACGGCATGGTAACCGCCTGTCTCGATGCGGTCAAACTTCCCGAATTGACGGCAGGGCAGCAGGTGACGGTGGCCCCCCAGGTATTTTTGACGTGCGCGGCCCCGTCGGTCAAGCGCCTTACCGTTGTTAATCTATCCAGCGTGCCAGTCGGGCAGTTTCTCTGGTCTGGATCGTCCATTATCTTCTACGCGGCGCAAAATATCAGCGCGGCAGATTACGCGGGCGGATCGATCAGCTATCCGCTTTGGGTAAAATCACCCCAGTAAAACATATAACCCCAACACGCGCGAGGCCCCGCCATCCAGGCGGGGCCTCGCGTTGATTGGAGGGCCACGGCATGCGGCGCGCCGGCTGAAAAGGGCGCGAACCTCGCAGCTCCGGCACCGTCCCCGGTGCGCGTCCGGACGCTGCTACTCGCCCGCGCTCCCGCCGCCCTGGCCGATGGTCATTATACCACAGGCACCCGAACTATCTCTTTATCTGAGGCCGAACATTCCCAGGCACTCGCCCAGGGCCGCGCGGGTGCCGTCGCAGTCCACGCGCACCAGGCCGTACCGGTACATTTCCACGAGGTACCTCATGACGGGCTCGTTGCGCGCGGCCAGGAACGCGTTGAACTCGCCCTCCTTGTTGGTGAGCGCGTACACCGGATCGATGTTGGCGGGCGCCCCGTCGGTGACGTACACCATGCCCTCGCCGCGATCCTCCCATACCCCGTAGCGCCGCCCCTGGTGCGCGATGGCGAACGCGGGCTTGGCCCTGCGGGGCTTCTCGGCCACGAACAGACCCGAGGCGTCCAAAAACTCGTTGTCGAGCGCTCCCGCGCTGGTGGGATCCATGGCCGAGAGGCGTCCGGCAACGGTGGTTGACTTGCGCCGCTTGTCCTGTCGGCGGGGCTCCACGTAATCGAGCAGCACCGTCTTACGGCCGTCGGAATCCATATACCAGTGCTTGCCGAACGGCGGCGGCTTGCGAATGCCCAGCAAGTGAAAATAGGGGTTGGCCATCGAGAGGCCGTTGGCGAGCAGGTACACGCGCGGCTGATGTTCGCGGGGTACGGCGTTGCCATCCTCGTCCACCTGCTCGCGGGTGATCGAGTCGATGGCCTGGGTGAGCACGTAGTACTCGCGTGGGAGATACGACGTGTAGCGCTGCAATGCCGGGTCTATAATGGCCTCGTCCAGCACGATCCGGTAGGGGTCTACGAACGTGGTGTTCTTGATCTGCTGCATCTGGGTCAGCGCGCAGAAGTAGCCCATGCACCGCCAGTCCGGTTTCTCGCCATCGGGAACCCTCTCCGCGCACCAGGCGAATCGGTTGTCGGTTTTGAACATGTGCCCGGGGAACTCGCGGCCCACCTTCGCCAAATACTCGCCCGACATAATGGGCAGCTCGGTCTTGTACCTGACGAGCTGGACGAAGCGCGCGCCGTCCTTGAGATAGTCGGCGATTAGCTGCTTTCGCAAACCGTAGGTCTTTCCCACGTCGCGCACGCCGACGACCATAGTCATTGGGGCGTCGTAGGCGAAAGTGCGCCCCCAGTCATAGTATCTGCTAATTCCCATTTTCGTAATCCTCATCGTAGCTTATCCACGGCACCCAGCCGCCCTTGCCGTCCGGGGTCGCCCCTATGAGGCGCGGCCGATCCTCGGGAAACACACCCCGCGCGTTGAGGTACGCCAGGTTCTGGGCGTTTCCCAGCTTGGTGTCGTCCCCGATATCGCGCGCCCCCGGGAAAAGCGCTATCGAGCGCGGGGCGTCCACCTCGCACGTACCGCCCAGGTAGTCCGTCACCCGCTCGCGCACGCGCTCCCAGGGCTTCGGATGGTCGCGCTGGAGGTACCGGCAAACGCTGTAGTCCATGGTCGCATTGTACCCCAGCACGGCATTTGCGATCCAGGCGAAGCCATGCCCGCGCGCGGCCATGTCGTCGCACCAACGCTCTATATGGTAGGCCCCCTCGGGCCGGGAGAGGCCCGCGCAGATGACGTGATAGGTGCCGTCCTCGGCCTGGGACAGCCTGGCCTTGTTCCAGGCCTCCCAGTGGAGCGGCCAACGGCCGCCCCCCGCGCACCCCTCGATATCGAACTCGCCCACGTGATCCAAGTTGCACGTGAGGTCGGGGAAGCACCGGCGCACGCGCTCGCCGGTGCGATCCAGGGCCGCCCGTGCCGCCTCGTGCAACGGGGCGAGCGCGGCCAGTATCTCGTCATCCGTCGGCGCGTTGGCGAGCTTGATGCTGTCCGTGTCCCCGCCCACGGCCACGGCGAGCGGGCACGCCTCGAAAAGGAGCATGAGCGCGATCACGAGGTGCATCCGCGAGCCGCCCACTATGCGCGTGCCGTAGGTGTACCATACCTTGCCGACCTCCCCGCTCACCTCGTCCCAGTTCTCCGCCGTGGGCACGGTCGCCTGATCGACTGCGAGCGTACCGTCCGCCATGACGCGGTACTCGGGTTTGAGCGTATTTTGCGCCTGCACCCCGTAGATGCCGTTGAACATGCCCTTGACCGTCGAATTGTAGTAGCTCGCCAAGAACTGGGCCGAGCACGTCCCCGCGCGCAGCTCGTCGGCGATATGCGCCGGTATGGTCGCGGCGATGGGCGCGGTATAGGGCTCCCCCTCGCGGTACCCGCGCACGATATGCTTGAGCGCCTGCTTCTGCGCGAAGAGGATATGGCTCTGCAACGTGACGTAATCGGGCGGCCTCACCCAATTTTGCGCGAGCTCGCCGCAGACTGCCGTCATGGCGTCCCACTCGTAGACTTGGGCCATCGTCCACAGCTCCAACTCCGTCACGTGGCACTCCAGCCAGTCGGCGCCCATGACCTTGCCGAAGGCGATCGACACGTTGAAGCCCCGATCCATCCAACCGGCAGACCGCGCGCACTCGTCGGCCAGGCGCCCCGCCTCCGTGCCCCAATCGGCCCCGGGCGCCTTGCGAGTCAGCTTGCCGCTGGCGAGCGTAGCGATCCCCTCGCGTGCGAACACCGAGCCCCGGCGCAGGCGCAGGCCGTCGAAGCGGATACGTGCGTTGATGCCGTAGGGGAGGGGCCGCCAGTAATGCGTCAGCACGTCTGCGAGGGGCACGGCCGCCACCGCCTCGCATGCGCGCTGCAACGTATCCAGTGAGGGCGCGCGGAACCCGCGCGGCACCATGAGGCCGTTTATATAGAGATGGTGCATGCTGGTAACGTCGAGGCTGGCAACGTCGCGGCACACCTGGGCCGCCCGATTGGCCGCGGTGAACGTGAGACCGCCCCGGAAGCACGCCCGCCGGAGCGCCCACGAGTGGAAGTTGCGCGGCCGCTCCTCCTCGGCGTTCATCTCGTAGCAGCGGCGCAGGGATACGGTGTTGCCCTTGGCGGTCTCGATGCGCAGCCTTCCTATCTCCCGCTTGGCCATTTGCCGCACAAGGGAGGTCTTGGTGACGACGCGGGTGCCGAGCATATCCGGCTCCAACCACGTGTTGACCTCCAAGAGATAGCGGAGATAGGCCGGGATCACCTGCACGTCGCGGGCGGCGTAGTGTCGCTCCTGGGGCGTTATCGGCGTCTCGGGAGTGCGTACCAGACTGTAATCCCAATCGCCGACGGCCTTGGCGACGCCGCAGGTGCGGCCCATGGCGGCCAGGCCCCCCGTCTCAAGATAGTAGGTGTCCCACAGACGCAGCAGCACGGTGTCCTCGTAGCACAGATCGAGCGTGTAGACATGAGTGGACGACTGGGCCACGACTTCGCATCGGTAGTTTGCCGCGAGCTCCTCCATGAGCGGCGCCAGGTCGAACATCATATTGTACACGCATACAATGGGCGTGCTCCCCCGCCGGAATCCGTCGGCAATGAGCCGCTCCAACCATTCGAGCACGTCGGGCCGGTAGCGGAAGAGCTCGATCCTCTCCCCCTCGCCGGGCGCGTACTCCCGCAAGTCGACTGCGGTGAGGTCGTTGCAGATGTAGGCGCAGGGAAACGCCCGCGCCTCCGTCCGCTCCCCTAACGTGGTGGTCTCGGTATCGTAGGCGCCCGCGATATGGCTCCGCCGGATCATGTCAGATCATATCCGGCGCGATCGCCACCACATAGACCATGTAATCGGGGCTCCCCATGTCCCTGTCCACGTTCTCGGCAAGCTCGATCTGCAGCTTGTTGCGCGGATCGTCCGTGGCCCCGCCGCTCTTGCCGGTGCGTATCCGGTACTCGCGCCGCAGCGCCTCGCCCTGCCGGGCCATGACGAGGCGGTAAACCTCGTCGATCGGCTTGCCGTAGTAATCGGCTATCGATTTCAATCGGTCGGGGCCGCGGCCGGCCCATGCGGCCTGGGTCGCCTGCATGAATATCTTGTTGCGGGCGGCGGTCATGCCCCCGATGCTCGCCCCTTTGCGGCTGGCGCTGCCGAATTGGCTGCGAAACATTATATTCCGGCGCTCGGCGGCGCTCGCCTTGCTCCCCGCGACGCGCTGGCCGAGTAGATCGGCGGCGCGCATGGCGGAGGCCTTGCGCTCGGCATCGGGTCTGTGACCGATATAGGTTGCGGCTATCTGCTGTTCCAAAGATTTCTTGTAGCCCCGCTGGGCCGCCGTGAGGTTGCCCCCGGTCTCCCGCATCATCCGGGCCAGCGCGCGCTTTGCCCTCCGACGCTGATTGTAAACGGCGTCGCTCTGCTGCTTCGCCGCGCTCCTGGACTTCTCGGCCATGGCACCTCCGATCAAAAAAGCCCCGACGTCTACAGCTGTCGGGGCCGGTCGCTTTCGGCGTTTCCGGGCTTACTCGGCCGGTACGAGGGTCTTGTAGGTCTTGCCGCCGTCAAGGGGCGTCACCTGCACGTAGACGGGCACGCACCCCTCGGGATCGGATTTGCCCATATCCGGGAAGGTAGCGGTGAGCAGCGCGGCGCTCTGGGCGATGCCCTCCGACTGGCTCATGTACGCCTGCCCCTCCGTGTCGATGATATAGGTGTTGATGCATGGCACGTTCGGCAGTCGAGGATCGCGCGCCTTGCGCACTCCCGGCATGGTGATGATGTCGCGCACGTTGATGACGGTCCCCGCGGGCACGTCGTTTAGGGAGAGCGCGCCGGTCACCGCCTTCGCGCTCGCGATCTTCCCGGCGCGGGTCGAGAGGTCGCACGTGTTGACGAACTGGGTGTCAACCACGGGGGCGGCCATGTCGCGGGCGGTCTCGTCGTAAACTGCTAGCTGGTCGGTCATTTCGTCTTTTCCTTTCTGGTCGCCAGTTTCAGGAACTGGTCTAGCGGCATGGTGTAGTATGCCTCGTCGTACTCCACATTGTTGAGCGTGATGGACGGATCTCCGAAATCACGGCGAAGCTTCGCCTGGGCCCGCATGAGAGTGTAGCAGCCCGGCATTTCCGCCGAGAAATCATAGAACTCGCCGTCGCTCACGCACTGGCCGTGGCAGCGCGTCACGATCACGGTACGGCTCACGGACTTGTGGTAATTCGTCGCCAAAATCATCTCACCTCCAATCAAAGCGGCGCGGAGATCATGTTAGACCATCCGCGCCGAATATGCAACAACTTTATTTTAGTTTTTTGTTCACAAGTTTTTGCACAGGTTCGTAGGCACTTCCGAGGGCGATCTTCCGTGCCTCTCCCTTGCCGTACCGGTCGGCGATCACATCGTCGGCCACCTTGCCTATCCCCGCTGTCGAGCCGTTGCGCAGGTTGACGATGAGCTGCACCACGTCGTACCTGTCGCCCAGGGCGCGCCGGCGATCCTCGCCGTTGCCGTAATCGCCCCGCTCGACCGCGTCGGCCAGCTCATCGGCCGTCATATCTCCGGGCCCCTCCGGCCCTTCGTAAATAGGCGGCGCCGAGATATCGAGTTTCGACTGGCTGAGATCGGTGCGCCCCCCGTTGCCCGTGCACCCCGGCACGTCGGCCCGGTCGGTGCACTGCCAGATATCCCAGGCGGCCGACGGCGCGCGGCTCGACCACTTGGCGACCCACCGACACCCCGTGCGCACGTATTTGAGGACGGTGCTCCACCAATGCTCGTTGGCGTATACGCCCGTATCGTAGCCCTCTGCCGCGAGTTGCCGGCACCAGATAACGGCGTTGCCGGCAGCCGCGTCCTCCGTGCCCGCCTGCTCGGCGTCGAAAAAACAGGGATAGAGGCGATAGCGCGCGTCTTTGTAGGGCTCCAGGAGCCGGATCAGGTGCGCCGCCTCGCTCATAGCGCGGGTGGTATTGTCCGCATAGCTGTAGAGGTACGCGCCCCAGGGGATGCCCAACCGCTCGCAGGCGTCCGCGTTGCGTTTAAACTCGGTGTCGTCCTGGTCGGAGCGGTCGGTGCCGTAGCCGGCGCGCAAGATGGCGTGGTAGCCGGCCGCTTTCACCAGCTCCCAATTGACCTTTCCGTTATGGTGGCTCACATCGATTACCCGTTGCATTTGCCGGCCTCCTCTTCGTCATCAAGATCGATCATGGGCAAAGGTTGCGTTATCTGGTCGGCCTCCTCGCGGCGGTCGAAGATGTGCATAAACGAGTTGTCGGCCAGATCGGGATTGATTAGCACGAGGTTCTCCAAGATGCTTCCCGTCTCGGTTACGACGATCCAAACATAGGTGAGCGAGTAGAGCACGCCGGCGTAGACCATGGGCAGATCGTAGTATTCCATGATTCTCTCCAAGATAAGGCAGAGCACCAGGGCGATGACATAGGTAAATTTGTGCGCCAGCCCTTCCCTTACTTTGGAGGACGAAAAGCCCTCCCTCATGGTATGGCCGATAAGCCCGGTGATAAAATCGACGGTCACGAGCAGCAGCAGCCATAAGAGCGGTTCCCAAAACATTCCATACCTCCAACAATTGGTGACGTATGAAGTATATATGATATAAACCTGTAATAGGTTTTTTGACTAAAGATGTTACAGATTATGGTATACTTACGTCATCGGTTGAAACGAGTGATCGGAGTTCCGAAATGAAAGTTACCGCGGTCGACAAATACACCGGAGAAAAAATCTACGAACTCGAAATGAAAGAGTGCGAAGTCGAGCATATCGCCGACGTGTCGCGATCCGTGCGCCTGGGCGAATGCCGGGCCCATATGAGCGACATCCCGATACAGAGGGAGTGCAGCGACAATAACGATACGTTTTTCGCGGCTGCGAATGCTGGGATCGCAGCGGCGGAGTATAGCAATTTTCGTCCGTTTGACGTGGGCGATTACGTCGTGTACAAGGGAACCGGATCCTACCAGCCGGGCCGCGTTGCAAGTTATAGTAATTTCGACCGTGAAAATATATTCGTCTGCTATCACGAGGGTTGCACGGCAGCTGCTGCGAAAATCGCAGACCTACGTCCGACAACGGTAACGGAGCAGGCCCGCGCCGTCCAAGAAGGAAGATTGTTCGGATATCATCGCTTCGACGTCTCGTGTCCGGACTACACGCCCGAGCGTTGTTATACATTCTGCCCGCAGTTCGACGACCAGGAGGTGCGATAATGATCGACGCTATGGGAATCGAGCGCGCGAGCGACCAGTGGCAGGTGCGCGCCATAGAACGCGACACGGGTAAGTTGATCGTATTTCCCCACGTCTTCGACGATCCGGACGAGGTAGCCCATCAGTTCGTCAAGGTGTGCCGGAGCCCGCATTATAGGAGCGTGGATATCGCGCTCGTGCTGGACTAGGGATAAGGATAACAGGCCCCGGGTGTTTGCCCGGGGCTTTCTTATGCCCTTATGCCCTTATGCCCTTATGCCCTTATATGATTGCATGATAGAGAGGTTA
>OBJJ01000158.1_pt1 | contig 14940 bp, 22 predicted proteins | sample 1481611 | NCBI WGS metagenome assembly OBJJ01 (sample SAMN02044696, study PRJEB22538) | human gut metagenome
TCCCCAGCGGCGCCAGCGACCGGGAAACCCAGGCGGCGGCAGAAAAGAAGGTCAAGACCCGCCGGGGCAAGGCGGCAGAGCAGTGAGGTGACACGGGATGTACTACTGGGGACATCCACAGTTTTTTGGCGTGAGGGCCGCGGCGGCCAACATCGGGCAAGCGGTGGGCAGCTACACGGCGGAGATGTTCCAAGAGGACTTCCCGCAATTTTTCAACAAAGAGGGAACCTGCCTTCTGCCCGCAGCCATGCTGGAGCAGCTGATCGCCCAGGCAAACCGGGCCATCCAGCCGGATAAATGGCTGGATGGCTGGCGGTATGCCGCCGGCCTGTATGTGGCCCACTGCGCCACCCTGTATTTGAGAACCTATGCCGAGAGCTCGGACACCCCCGCACAGGCGGCCGCCACAGGGGCGCTGGTGGGAGTAGTATCCTCCGCCAAGCTGGGGCAGGACAGCGTGTCCTATGACACGGACGCCCTGACGAATGCCACGGAGAACTGGGGCGACCTGAACGCTACCCAATATGGACAGCTTCTGGCGACCAGGGCCCGTTTGGTGGGGATGGGCGGAAGCTATGTGATTTGAGGTGCGGCATGAATTTTCGTGACTGGTACACAGATACCGTGGATGTGTGGAGGGTAGTCCCTGTGAAGGATGGGAACCTGACACGCCATGAGCGAAAAGAACTGTACAGTGGGATTCCCTGCCGGCTATACCAGGTGGATGCCCCGGAGATCCGCATGGCGCAGACCGCCGCTTCCGCAAATCAGAAGGACTGGCTGCAGTGTGACAACGAAGCGGACATCCGGGAGGGGGACGAGCTCATCATCCACCGGGGGGCCGGGCTGGGAAAGAAGACCGCCAGTATTCGGGCGTTTGCTTCTGATCCCAACCACTTCTTTGAGCCTTTTGGGGCGGTGCTGCCTGGGCTGGCCCACCAGGAAATCCGTCTGCTCCAACAGGAGCGGGTGAAAGGCGGTGGAGAGAATTGAGCTATACTGTGAGCCTTCAACAGCGGATACAGCAGCTCAAAAAGGCACAGGCCGGCCTTCCAAATGTCTTATATCAGACCGCCAAAGGGGCCACCATGCGGGCCGTAGAGGCCGCTATGGAGGCCACCCCACCAAAGGCTGGGCGGCTGGGCGGGACGCACACTCTTACCGGAGAAATGAAACAGCACTGGGACACGGACAGCGAAACCGAGCCGGGGATTCGGGGAAAACAATTTGTGACAGTGTTGGCTAACGATAGAGAGTACGCCTCTTACGTCAACGATGGTCACCGGATGGACAAGCACTTTGTACCTGGACTGTATGTGGACAACGGAGTGCTCAACTACGATCCAACCGCCAAGGTAGGTCTGGTAGTAGGCACCAAGACCAAGTACGTCAAGGGGGAGTTCATGGTGGACAAGGCGAAGGAAGCGTATGAAAAAGCGGTCCTGGCCGAGCTGGATAAAGAAATTGCGAGGTTGTTCAAATGAATTTGACTGTATCCACAATTTCAAAGAGTTTGGCGGACTATCTGGCCCCGTCCTTCCCCGGCGTGACCTTTTACGAGGACCCCAACCAGCAGGACAGCAAGCCCCCCATGATGTTTTTGCAGACCCGGACCAACCGGATTTCGCTGGAAACTGGCGGTTTCTGGCGGAGAACATTGGGCATTGATCTGGTTTATCTGCTGGAATACAATCTGCCCAACCTCCAGCAGCTCTATCAGGCGGCGGGGGAGCAGCTGGACCTGCTGATGGAGACCTTTCCGTACAGCGACGGGGAGACAAAGGGCACCGCCCTCCTGCGGACCTATGACCGGGAGTGGAACATCGACCTGGACGAGCTGCATTACAGGTTTGAACTGCGGGAGCGGGTGAGCCTTCCGGAGAAGGCCACCAAGATGCGGACCATGGACTATTATGAGGAGGTCAGAGATGGCAGCGAAAAAGTATAGGCGGGAGGCTCTGCTGAAAAGCCCGGAGTTTGCCCGGTATCAGAGGGACTTCCTCGGAGTGGTCCTCTGGAAAGACGAGTATACCATGGCCGAGGCTGTGAGAACGGTCAAGGCATTTTTTGAAAAGGAGTGATTTTATGGCTGGCGGAACCTGGACAAGCCAGAACAAAGTGCGCCCTGGCGTATACATCCGCTTTCGGTCCACGGCGGGCCTGGGGCTGACCGTAGGAGACCGGGGCACAGTGACCATCTGCGAGCCCATGTCCTGGGGCCCGGTGGCACAGGTGATGGAGATCGAGGCGGGAGCGGATGTGACGCCCTACACTGGATATGACATCACAGCGCCCCAAAATCTGTTTTTGCGGGAGATATTCAAAGGCAGCAGCCGGACGGCCGCCCCCAACAAGGTACTGCTGTACCGGCCCACGGCCTCCAGCTCGGCCAAGGCCACCGTTACCATCGGCACACTGGTAGTCACGGCCAAATATCCGGGGGCCAGGGGCAACGACATTTCCGTTGTGGTGACGGAGCTCACCGAGCCGGAGGACACCTTTACCGTGTCCACGGTAGTAGATGGGGGGATCGTGGACCAGCAGACCGGAAAACAGGTGGAGGACCTGACGGGCAACCAGTGGGTGGACTTCTCCGGCACTGGCGCGCTGACGGCGGACAGTGGGAAGCCTCTAACCAGCGGCGCGGACGGCACCGTGCAGAGCGCGGCCTGGTCGGCCTATCTCCAGGCCATTGAGCCTTATAAATTTGACATTATGATCTACGATGGCACGGATACCACGGTACAGCAGGCCATGATCTCCTTTATCCGGCGTATTGCCGATGAAGCGGGCCAGTATGCCCAACTGGTGGCCTCCGGGCTGACCAACCCGGACAGCCGGTTTGTCATCAATGTGGACAGCGGCGTTACCCTGTCTGACGGCACCGTCCTGACGGCCCAGCAGTGTACCTGGTGGGTGGGCGGCGCGGAGGCGGGCGCCCTGTATAACCAGAGCCTGACCTATGCCCAGTACCCCGGCGCGGTGTCCGCCTCTCCGTTGATGACCAACAGCCAATATGAGGCGGCCCTCCAGGCCGGCAAGCTGGTATTCTTTGCCGAGGATGGGCAGGTGAAGGTGGAGCAGGATATCAACTCCCTGGTGACCTATACCACCGACATCGGAAAAGTATTCCGCAAAAACCGGGTGATGCGGCTGTGCAACACCATCGCCAACGATGTATACGCCCAGTTTTCCGCCAATTTCATTGGCGTAGTGAACAATAACGCGGCAGGCCGCTCCCAGTTCAAGGCCGCCATTGTGGGTTATCTGCTGGACATTCAGGGAAACCAGGGCATCCAGAACTTCACTGCCGACGATGTGGAGGTGCTGCCGGGTGAGGATATCGACGCCATCCTGGTCAACATCGCCATCCAGGTAGTGGATTCCGTTGAGAAAATCTATCTGACGATTGAGGTTTCTTAAGGAGGTGGGGACATGAGTTATTTACTGGCAAAGGACACGGTCAACGGCGCTTCTGGAAAAATCTTTATCACGGTGGACGGGAAAAACATTGAGGTGGCCTGTATGCGAAATATCACCACCAACGCGGAGATCCAGTCCAGCGATATGCGGGTCATCGGGACCAAGAAGATCCAGGACAAGCAGAACGGCGCCAAACTGACCGGGACGGGAAATATCTATTACGGCACTAACGTCTTTACCGATATGGTGCTGGACTATATCAACAAGGGGATCACCCGTGAATTTGATATCCAGCTGACCAACGATGACCCGGCCACCAGCATCGGCAGCCAGGTCATGGCCTATTATGGCTGTCATCTCACCGGGACCATTCCCCTGTCCATCCTCAACGATGAGGAGGCCATGCTGAACTACGACTTCAATTTCGCATGGACCAGGGTGGCCCGGCTGCAGGCGTTCAACGACCCGGCCCAGCTGGGCAATGACTGAGAGGAGGAGACCCCATGAGCAAACTTTCCGCGTTTCTGCATCCCATCATCAACCAGGAGGAGAAGGAGATCGTCATTTCCAGGCGGTTTGTGGATGAACAGGGGGAGCCCATCCCCTTCAAGATCCGGGCACTGACCCAGGAGGAGAACGACGCCATCACAAAAAAGGCCACCCGACGCCACAAGGAGAACGGACAGATCGTGGAGCGGCTGGACAATGTGGACTTTACCCGGCGCCTGGTGGCTGCGGCCACGGTGGAGCCGGACTTTGCCAGCAAGGAGCTGTGCGACGGCTTTGGGGTAATGGACCCGCTGCTGGTTCCAGGCAAAATGCTGCTGTCCGGTGAGTATAACCGGCTGGTCAAGGAGATCATGGGACTGTCCGGCTTCCACGACACCGGAGCGGAGGAAGAAGCAAAAAACTGATCGAGGGGGCTGACCCGGACTCAGAGACACTGGCGGCCTATTACTGCTTTGTCAATCTGGGCTGGCCCCCATCAAAATATGAGGCGCTTCCATACCGGGAGAGGGTGCTGATCTCCCGTTTTATCCACAAGGAGATCAACTCCAGGCCAAAGCAGAAGGGGAGGTGATCGGATGGCCCGGATACTGGAAGAACTGATCCTATATGACCAGTTCACCAATACATTTACAAGCTATATCAGGCTGGGGGAAAAGGCCGCCGGCGTGACGAGCCAGACCCGAAAGGCGACGGAACAGTTTACACAGAGCCAAAAGGAAGCCAGCGCGGCCACAAATTCTATGACAAACAGCCTGAAAAACCTGGTGGGCGGCTATCTTGGCCTGAAAGGGATACAGGGGCTGTTCAACCTGTCCGACACCATCACGGCCACCACCGCCCGATTGGACATGATGAACGACGGCTTACAGACCACGTCGGAGCTAAATGACATGATATGGCAGTCGGCCCAACGGGCCAGGGGCTCCTACGCAAGTACAGCGGCCTTTGCAGCAAAGCTGGGCACCTTGGCGGGGGATGCCTTTGACAGCAACCAGGAGATCATCGCCTTCGCCGAGCAGATCAACAAGCAGATGGCCCTTTCCGGCACCACGACCATGGAGGCCCAGGCCGCCATGCTCCAGCTGACCCAGGGACTGGCCTCCGGAACCCTGCGGGGGGAGGAATTAAACTCCGTGCTGGAGCAGACCCCCATGATTGCCAAAACCATCGCCGACTATATGGGCGTGACAACGGGGGAAATGCGGGAGCTGGCCTCGGAGGGGGCCGTTACCGCCGACGTGGTGAAAAACGCAATCCTGGGGGCGGCGGAGGAGACCAACGCCGCCTTTGAGCAGATGCCTATGACCTGGGGACAGGTATGGACCTCCTTCCAGAACATAGCCATAAAGGCGCTTCAGCCTGTGTTGACGGGGATCAGCTTCCTGGCGAAGAACATCGAGATCATCGGACCCCTGGTATTGGGGCTGGGTGGAGCGTTTGCGGTGTTCCTCCTGGCGGCTAACTGGGTGAATATCTGCACGGGGGCGACTGCGGCGCTGACAACTGCGCAGAAGATGCTTGGGGCGGCTATGGCGACCGCCTGGGCATTACCGCTCATCATCATTGCGCTGGTACTTGGGGCCATTTACGCGGTAACAGCGGCGGTGAATCACTTTGCCGGGACCAGCGTATCGGCGACAGGGATTATAACAGGATTGGTCGCAACAGCCGCCGGGTTTGTCATAAACGTGATTTCCGCCGCGCTAAATGTGGTTTTGGAAGTATTCTCGTTGATTTGGAACGCCGTCGCAATGGTAGCGAACTTTGTCGCAAATGTCTTTGTAGATCCGATAGGGGCCGTTGTCAGGCTGTTTGCGGGGTTAGCGGATACCGTTCTAGGTGTACTGGAAGTGATTGCGACAGCGATAGATACAATTTTCGGCTCCAACCTGTCAAGTGCTGTTTCCGGATGGAGAAGCGGATTAGATAATTTAGTAAACGAGCACTTTGGCGGCGGGATAACCGTGATGGAAAAGCTCGACCCTGGACATTTTGGACGGCTGAACTATTCTGATATGTTCCAAGCGGGCTACAACTGGGGCGCCAATCTGTTCTCCAGTGGGGGCGCGGGAAGCGGAAACCCGTATGCTTATGCTCCATACGACGAGCTGACGGCCCAGCTGGGGGGGATCGGGGAGAGCGTAAAGGGCATTGAGAAGTCCGTTAATATGTCGGATGAGGATATCAAGGCTCTGGTGGACATAGCGGAGCGGCGGCATGTGAACAACATCAACCTGACCGCCCAGACACCCGTCATCAACATCACCGGACAGAACACCGGCAATACCGCCGCTGACAGGCAAAACCTGGCCAACACGATACGGGATATCCTGGTGGAACAGGTGGCGGCCGGCTCGGTCATCAGCACGGCGAGAGCCTATTAAAAAAGCGGCCCCGAAGGGCCGCCTGGTAAGCATCACTGCGCTTTTTTCAGTTCCGCGATCTCCCGGCTGTGCTTACGGACAGCCAGTTCCAGCGTGTCCACACGGCTCTCCAGAAGGTCCAGGTCCTCTGGTCCGGCCATGCGGTCCAGCTTCTCATGCAGCCCCTGGATCTCCTCCGCAAGAAGATTGAATTTGGGGGTTACTTCCGCATCCAGCAAAACCTTCATAGATTGGGCTGTTTCCGCCAAAATCTCTTGTTTCTGCTGAGATAGCTTGTGGTCCATTAGCTGTGCAATGGCCTGTAGGTCTTTTTCATCGAGCATAACAATCACCCCTTATCCTGATTATACAAGGAGGCTGGCATGTCCGTCAACAACTTCGGATTATTTTTCACCAGGGACGGGACGGTGCTCCGCCTCCCTGTCAACCCGGAGAAGCTGCCCGTGGCCAGGGACAGCGACAATGGGGAGTACAATGTTCTGGGCATCGGCCCGATCATGATTCCACGGACGCCCAAACAAAGGGTGGTCACCATCTCCAGTTTCTTTCCGGGGCGTGTGTTTCCAAGTGTGCTGACTGCGAACGAGTTTCAGCCTCCGGAGTTCTACATCACGTTTTTTGAAAGCGCTATGAACGACAAAGCGCCGATCCTCTACACGCCGGCGCGCTACTACGAGGATGGGGAGCCTTTCATGTCCGGGGACTCCGGCTTTCTCGTTCTGGTGACCCAGTTTTCCACAGAGGAGCGGGGCGGGGAAACCGGGGACTTTTACTACGATTTGGAGCTGACCGAATACCGGGACTACTCCCCCCGAACCATCCAGATCAGCGGACAGGGGGGAGGCCAACCCTCTGTCGCCACCACAGAGCCCGCGCGGGAGATGCCCCGTGGACAGCTGACGGTAGGGACCCTCTGCACGGCCAACGGGCCCTACTACTACACCAGCTATGGGGAAGAGCCACACGGAAACGGCAACGGGCGGCGGGTAGTGGTATCCCGGATGGTGGATGCCGCCAGAGCCTATCCCATCCACGTCGCCGCGGAGAGCGGAGGGGCGCTGGGCTGGATGAGGGAGGAGGCCCTGCAGGTGGTGGAACAATGACCACAGAGCTTTTGATTTATAACAAGTCCTCCGGGAAGATTTGGGAGGTATCGGGCTGCGCTCAGACGGCCAGCTGGACCACCAACCGCACCGGAAGTCCTGGGACCTTTCAGTTCACCCTCAACGCCAATGGGGGGATCTCCTTCTTCGAGGGGGATGTGGTCCGTTTCTCGGTGGATGGGCAGCTTCAGTTTTACGGCTGGGTATTCACTAAGAGCAAGGACCGCTGGGGGGTGATCCAGGTCACCTGCTATGACCGGCTGCGGTACTTCAAGGCCAACGCCTCCTACATGTTCTATGACCAGACGGCCGGAGACATGGTTCGCCAGATCGCCGGTGATCTACAGGTGGAGGTGGGGGCAATTTCCGACACGGGCTATCCCATTCCCACCTTCTACAAGGAGGACGAGAGCTGCCTGGACATCATCGGGGAGGCGGTGCAGCAGACACTGCTCAACACCGGGAAGATATTTGTCTTTTACGACGACGGGAACGGGGTCGCCCTGGCCCGGCCGGAGGACATGATCTCCAATGTGGTGATTGGGGAGCGGTCCTATCTCACCGATTATACCTACAAGACCGACATTGACGAGCAAACCTATAACTCCATCAAGCTCTCCCGGCCCAACGAGGACACCGGGCGGGCGGACGTGATCGTTTTGCAGGACAGCGGCACCATCGAGCAGTGGGGGCTGCTGCAGCTCTACCAGAAGATTGATGGAGCGGTGAACGACGCGCAGATGAGGGCACAGGCGGAGGCATCCCTCCAGTATTACAACCGCCGGATGAGGACGCTGAAGGTAAGCTCCCTGGGGGTGCCCGGCCTGAGGGCGGGGCAGCTGGTGCTGATGAAGGTCCCGGAACTGGGGGACATAAACTTGGACCAATATGTGCTGCTGGAGCGGGTGTCCCACACCTGGGAAAACGACACCCACACCATGGAATTTGAAACACTGGCGATTTGAGGTGGAAGCTTGGAACTGAGAGATATCCTATATCAGATGATGCAGGAGAACCAGCGGGCCAGCCAGCCCACAGACCTGAGGATCGGGACGGTCACCTCCGCTGAACCGCTGGAGATCACGGTGGACACCGCCGCCGCCCCCCTCCGGTCCCAGGTACTGTACCTGACGGAGTCGGTGGTGGAAAAAAAGATACCAGTGCTGCAACACACTCACGAGATCGCCACGCTGTCCCACGCCCACTCCAACAGCGCCGGCGGGACCACAGAGGGGCTGACGGAGCGATACCCCACAGAGGAGGCCCTGTCTCATGTCGCCTGTCTGGAGAACGGGAAAGCCCTTCCAGTGGCAGATGGGCACATCCTTTTGAACAGGGCCCTGGCGGTGGGGGACAAGGTGCTGCTGCTCCGGGTGCAAAATGGACAGAGGTTTGTCGTTCTGTCCCGCGTGTTTTAAGGAGGAGCTATGGCAGCAGTATTACCCGCTGGGGGAACAGAGCTGGCCGCCGGAGTGCGGTTTGAGCAGCAGCCCTCCCGAACCTGGTATATCAACCGGCAGACAGGGCGCGTCCAGGGAGAGGCGGACGGTCTGGCGGCAGTGCGCCAGGCGGTGGAGATCATCCTGAATGTGGAGCGCTTCCGCTGGCAGATCTACCGCCCTTACTCCGGGATGGAGTGGAGCGGGCTGATCGGACAGGACCCTGGCTATGTGGCCTCGGAACTGCAGCGGCGCCTCCGGGACGCTCTGAGGATGGACGACCGGGTGCGGGGGATCTCTGATTTCTCCTATCGTGTGAAGGAAGACAGCCTCACAGCCTCACTCACTGTGAATACCGTATATGGAGATACCCAGACCACTGTGGAGGTGACCTTGAATTGATCGACTTTAGCCAAAAGAGCTACCAGAACATCCTCCAGGCGATGCTGGAGCGCGTCCCGAACACCTACGACAAGCGGGACACCTCACCCATCCCCACCGCCCTGGGGCCGGCTGCCTGGACCTTTGAGGGCTTCTATCTGGCGCTGGACCAGGTACAGCGGGCCGGATTTATCCAGACCGCTTCCGGACAGTCCCTGGATTATCTGGCGGTGATCGCGGGCTTGACCCGGTATCCCGACTCCAAGGCGGTGCGGCTGGGCATATTCAACACGGCGGTGCCCATGGGCGCCCGGTTCTCCACCATCAACGGGGCGGATTCCATCAACTTTTCTGTCACCGCCGCCACTGGAACGGCAAATCAGTATCAGCTGACGGCGGAAACGGCGGGAACGATAGGGAATGAGTACGCAGGACCCATTCTGCCCATCACGTCAATTCCCGGACTGACCTCCGCCCAGATCACCGACATTCTGGTGCCGGGAGATGACGAGGAGACGGACGACGAGCTGAGGGAAAGGCTGATTACCGCCCTGAATGAGCGGCCTTTTGGTGGAAACATCGCCGCCTACCGGGAGAATATCCTGGCCATCGATGGAGTGGGCGCGGTTCAGGTATATCCAACCTGGGACGGTGGAGGCACGGTGAAGTGCTCTGTGCTGGGGGCCGATTTCCTGCCCGCCTCCGCCGAGCTGGTGGAGAACGTGCAGAACGCCATCGACCCGCCTCCTAACCAGGGCTTGGGACTTGGTCTGGCACCCATTGGAGCCAAGGTGACGGTGGGGTCCCCCGCGGAGGTGACGGTCAACGTGAGCGCTGCCGTTGCTCTCTCGCCCGGTTCCACCATCGACCAGGTAAAGCCGCTGGTGGAGACCGCTTTAGAGGCTTATCTTCTGACGGTCCGGCAGGGCTGGGCCACCAATGTCAGTGGCAACAGCGTGGAGTACGCGGCGGATGTGTATGTGTCCCGTGTGACGGCCGCTGTGGTAGGGACAGCAGGGGTTGTCAATGCCACCAATGTGCGGCTCAACGGCAGCGCGGCGGACCTCATCCTAACGGAGAGCGGGACTATTCAGCAGGTGCCTGTATTGGGGACGGTGACGTTGAGTGAAACAAATTGAACTGGATTCCGACCTCCTGGAGCTGCTTCCACCCTGGTATCGGGAGATCCTGGACTATCAGCAGATCTGCCAGACGGAGCAGGGCCAATTTGAGGCACTGGCGGATGAGGTCGTGGGCGTGGCGGACAACTTCTTTTTCCAGACCATGGATGAAAACGCGGTCAGCCAGTGGGAACAGATATTCGGCATTGTCCCAGACCCATCCACAGAGCCCCTGGAATTTCGCCGGGTCCGCGTTTTGAACCGCGTCTCTACCCGGCCGCCCTTTACGCTGGGCTTCCTCTATCAGAAGCTGGATGAGCTGATCGGGCCGGGAGAGTGGACGGTCACGGTAGATTATCCCAACTATACCATCTATATCGAATCCTCAGCTTTAGACCAGCAGTACGCCACGGAGGTGGCCTACACCATCAACCGGATTAAGCCCGCCCACATCGTCTATATCAATACCCCTTATGTGCGTACAGGACTTTTGCTGAGTGAAACCATTGAGCTGTCCCAGCGGATATTCCACTATAAGCTGGGCTCCTGGGGGCTGGGCGTGGAGCCCTTCGCCACAGAGCAGGGACAAGGAGTGATCAAGATGCCCGCAACACCATCGATTCAGGCCGCCCTCCTGGAGGGGACTGCCAATTTTGTATCCGGTGACATCGCCAAGGCGAGGATCAACGGGGTGATAGAGATCCCGGAGCTGAATAAGAGCGTGGAGGGCAGCACCCTGACGCTGACCTATACAGTGGCCCAGAGCCAGACTGGGGAGATCACATCCGTGGAGCTGCTGGACGCCTCCGGGGCGGTGCTGACGGCCTCTACGGTCTATGTGCCGGTATCCGGCTCGACCATCATGAAACACATCATCCCGGTTATGGAAGGAGTGGCGAACAATGGCTGACAATCCCATCAAAACACCCCTGCCCGCGGACCTGCCCACCGACTGGACCTATGGGCAGACGGTGGCGCCGGCTGGCTCTGACGCTGGACTGAGCCAGCAGCATGGGTACAACTATCTGATGCGGCAGGTCAACGCCGCCCAGCAGGGCGTCAATGAGCTGGGGGAGGCGTTGAAAGGCGTGCCGTCCCTGGAGGACGGAAAGGTGCCGGTATCCCAGCTTCCTGTGGGAACTGCCAATGGAGTGGCGGGGCTGGATGAAAACGGCCAAGTACCAGCGGGGCAGCTGCCGGAGATAGATGCAGGCAACATCACCAGCGGGATTTTGGGGATTGCCCGTGGCGGAACGGGACAGGCCACTTTGACTCCAGCGGTGGACACTGTCGCCCTCCGGGCCAGTTACGCGGGAACGACCGACCTGACGGCGGGAAGCTCCGCTCTGACGACCGGAGCGTTGTACTTTGTCTATGAGTGAGGTGAAACGATATGGCAAAGGGTGCTTATATCGGAGTAGATGGTGTAGCACGGAAGGTAAAAAAGGGCTATGTGGGCGTTAGCGACAGCTACACAATACTAGACTATATCCAATCTAGCGGCACACAGTATATTGATACGGGTTTCATGCCGAATCAGGATACACGAGTTGTATGCACCGCGAACTTGGCGCAACAAAATACAGCAGCTTGGTTATTTGGAGCGAGAAATGGTACAGGTGCGGCCACTTTTGGATTTTTGACGTATCAAAATGCCTATCGTTCCGACTATAACACAAGCCAAGATCAAACGATATCGGATGCATATACTGGATTTTTCATTGTAGATAAAGACAAGAACATTACAAGCATCAATGGTGAAACCAAAATCACCAACACAGCCGGAAAATTTCAGGCAAATTATCCTATTTTTTTGTTTGCGAACAATAACGGCGGAAGTGCGGATGGGCATTCTTCTTGTGCAATACAGACCTGTCAAATCTACGACAACGGTGCGCTTGTTCGTGATTTCAAACCGTGCCGTAATTCTAGTGGAGTGGTTGGACTGCTTGATATTGTCAATGGGAAATTCTATGGAAACGCAGGAACGGGGACATTTACGGCTGGATCGGAGACAGGAGACCCCGTATTAATTTCCGGTGGAGTTGCCCGTAAAATCAAGAAGGCCTACATCGGTGTCGGCGGTGTAGCAAGACCTTGTTGGAGTGGTGGAGAGCTGGCGTATTATGGGACGGCTGCGGCGTTGAGTCAATCACGGGGGTATCTTGCCGCAACGACCGTAGGAAATTACGCTTTGTTTGGCGGGGGCTACGATGGCTCTACTAGCAGCAACTACCAAAATACAGTAGACGCTTACAACACGTTATTGACCCGAACTACACCAACAGCATTAAGTATGGCACGCTATTATTTGGCGGCAACCACAGTTGGGAATTATGCGCTGTTTGGTGGAGGTTATGGTGCCCAAGTCTTGCCTACGGTAGACGCTTATAACAAATCATTAACCCGTAGCACACCAACGGCACTTCCCAATGGCAACAGGGAGTTAGCAGCAACCACGGTTGGGAATTACGCATTATTTGCCGGAGGGAACACTGGCAGCACCTATACTGCACTGGTAAACGCTTATAATACATCTCTAACCCGTAGTACGCCAACAGGGTTAAGCAGGGGGAGATCTCAATTAGCAGCCACAGCCGTTGGGGATTATGCTCTGTTTGGTGGGGGGAGCAATGGTCAGGGTGTCTTTACTGTTGTAGACGCTTATAACACATCTCTAACCCGTAGTACGCCAACAGGGTTAGGCATGGGGAGATCTCAATTAGCGGCCACAACCGTTGGGGATTACGCTTTGTTTGGCGGTGGGATACAATCTAGCCCTACTAACAAGGTAGACGCTTACAACACATCATTGACCCGTAGTACGCCAACTTCGTTAAGTGTATCTCGTAGTGGTTTATCGGCCACGTCTGTTGGCGATTACGCTCTGTTTGGCCCAGGTTGGTATGACACGAATCAATCAGCAGGCTCTAAAACAGTAGACGCTTATGATGCGTCATTGACCCGAACTATACCAGCGGCACCAAGCAACGGTTATGGTTGCGGGGCCGCAACGACAGTCGGGAATTACGCCCTTTTTGGCGGTGGGATGCAACGTAATAGTACGAGCTGGGGCTGTACTAATGTAGTCGATGTCTACACTGTGGCCTAATAAAAGAAAGGACGATACACCATGAAAATTATCGAAAAGTACACTGGCGAAAAAACCTACATGTTTCCAAACGGCTCTCTGGCAACCCCAGAAGCTATGTTGGCGCAGTTCCCAGCAGTTCTGACCTTTGCCCACATCATCGAGACAGACGAAGCGGGCGAGGTGGCTTTTGCGGTGCAGAACTTGAGCGCTATGCGTTCATTGTATGGTATTGACAAGGCACTGAGCGAAGCGGAAGCCATTGCCGCCATTCAGGAGATCGTGAACACGGAGCCGGAAGTCAGCACAGCACCCACCGCCGAGGAACGACAGGCCGCGGCTCTGGAAGCCATTGCGGAGGGCGCAACCTCTGAAACAACGGCAGTCGTAAACGCACTTTTGGAAGGGGAGGAATAAGCCATGACCAACAAAATACAAGCCGCTCTGGAGCTAAGAAAAGCCTTGCAGATTTTCCTTGCCACACTGGACGCTGACACCGCTTCCGCTGATATGCTGGAAGTATCCTCCGTATTTCCTAAGTACAAGGTGGGTAAGGCGTACAAGACCAAAGATGTATTCCGCTACGGTGAGAACAGCGTGGGTGACGCACAGCTTTACCAAGTGCTTCAAGACCACACCTCCGCCGAGCAATGGACACCTGACACCGCGACTTCTCTGTACAAAGCCATTGGCGTGAGTGAGAGCGGATACCCTGAGTGGGTGCAGCCCCTTGGAGCGAGTGACGCCTACAACACTGGGGACATCGTGGACTACAACGGAGCGCTGTACCGCTCCCTGATTGATGGCAACGTGTGGGCACCTGACGCTTATCCGGCTGGATGGAAAGTGTACGATGAATGATGTTGTGACTATCATTATTGCTTGCCTTGGTTCGTCTGGGCTGACAGCTATCATTCTTGCCGTACTGCAACGCAGATGGGCCAAATCTGACAAGCAGGACGCAGTAGTTGCAGGACTTAAGGTCCTCACTGTGGACCGTGTACGCTATCTGGGACGATGCTATATCCTGGACGGAAAAATCACCTTGGAGGACCGAGAAAATTTAGAGGATATGTACCGTGCCTATAAGGCGCTGGGAGGAAATGGGCACTTGGAAACGATCATATCAGAGGTCCGCAAACTTCCAATCTCAAATGATGTGGTATAGGGAGGAGGTGAAAATATGGACTTTGGAATCGCATCCGTGGCGGCCATTACCGTCATCTGTTATCTGGTGGGACTGATTGTCAAATCGTCCGGTCTGGATAACAAGTACATCCCGGCTATCGTGGGCCTGTGTGGGGGTGTTCTGGGCGTGGCGGCGCTGTATACCGGCCTACAGGACTTCCCGGCCACGGACCCGCTGACCGCCGTTGCCGTGGGCATCGTAAGCGGTTTGGCGGCAACTGGTGTCAACCAGGCCATCAAGCAGATGAAGGAATAACAACATATTTTTGACTACAAAGGAGATTGAACTATGAACACCGA
>OBJJ01000166.1_pt1 | contig 14462 bp, 21 predicted proteins | sample 1481611 | NCBI WGS metagenome assembly OBJJ01 (sample SAMN02044696, study PRJEB22538) | human gut metagenome
AACGGGAAGAAAACTCCTACCGTGCGCAACTTAATTAAAATCGCTGATTATTTCGGTTGTTCCGTCGATTATCTGTTGGGTAGGACTGACAAGAAAGAGATTAACAGGTGACTTTGAGATGGCAAAACAATCACCCGCTCAATTAAAAGCTGTAAGCAAATATCAATCCAAGTTGGACTCTATAACGTTCCGCGTACCAAAAGGTGAGAAAGCTAAAATTGCTGACTTTGCAAAATCTCACAATATGAGTATGACTAAGTTTATCGTCTCAGCAATCAAAGAGAAAATGGAGCGCGACGAATAATGTTTAAAATTCCTGAACGCATCAAGTCATTGAGAAAAGAGAAAGAAGTAACCCAACGGGAATTAGCGGAAGCTATCGGCGTTCAAGTTGTATCCGTCCAAAGATTTGAATATGGCAGCGTTCGCCCGAGTCTGGATACGCTTGTTGCTATCGCTGATTATTTCGGTTGTTCCGTCGATTATCTGCTTGGTCGCACAAACAAGAAGGAAATCAATAAATGAACAGAACTGAATACAAAAATAAGTGGGCGGCGGAAAATCGTGACAGATATCTGCTAACCCTGAAGAAAGGTGAAAAGGAAAAATTGCAAGCCATAGCAAAAGCACAAAATAAAAGCTTAAACAAATTTATTATTGAAGCTATTTATGAAAAACTAGAGCGTGAGAAATTATTGTGATTGACAATAACTATAAAACTTTATTCCTGCATCGGTATTCAGCCGCCAATGCTCGCTGTTGTCTTCGCTCAATACTTTGGCCTAACGGGTGTCAACTCCCGGTGGTTGCTTCTAGCGCCACATGCTTTTTGTTCTTTTGTCATGGTTCACAGCGGTGAGACGCTCGGTTCGCTATCTCTTTGCTGTGATTATAATATACTCTTTATAAGTAGTATAATCAATTGACATTTTGTCCAAATATACTGCTTTTAAAATGTATATTATGCTCTTGATAAGTAGCACAATCAATGATACACTTAATTGGAGGGGAGGCAAGCAATTGTCAATTGATTATAGTCATTTATTTGAATTGATGAAAGAAAAAGGGCTTACAACATATCGAATCCGGAAAGAAAAAATCATCTCAGAGACTACCTTGCAGAAATTACGGGAAGGTAAAGTGGTAACTACAGAAGCTATTGATAAATTATGTTGTGCTTTAAACTGCCAACCCGGCGACATCATGGAATATATCCCAGAGGATAAAAAAGAGGGCTAGGAAATCCTAGCCCCATGTCGTACCTATTAGGTATGTGGATTAAAATGTGGATCGAAATAAAAAAATATGGATAAAAATATTTTGATGTCCCATTGACAAATGCGCATTAAATGTGTATAATATAATCAAGAGGTGAGGATATGAAACGTCGGGACCTTATAAAATTGCTTGAAAATAATGGATGGTGGTTTAAACGTTCCGGCGGAAACCATGATATCTATACCAATGGAATTGACAACGAACCAATATCCCGCCAAACAGAAATCAAAGAGCCGGTAGCACAGGCAATTATCAGACGGCGGGGCTTGAAATAGGCCTCCATCACCGCATCATATAAAGGCAGGAGGGTTCAGAATGAAAGCAGCATATCCAGTTGTTTTTACAAAGCTAGATGATGGATATATGGCATTTATCCCGGATTTTGAAATCAATACACAAGGGGACAATTTGCCGGAAGCTATTAATATGGCAAGAGACGCAATCGGGGTTATGGGAATTGATAAACAGGACGAAGGCGAACCGCTCCCGGAACCTTCCCCGATTGCCAATATTAAACACGAAAACGGCGATATTGTCTCGATGGTTGATATTGACTTTTCCGCATACCGCCGGGCTGTCGAAAACCGTACAGTTAGAAAGAATGTCACCCTTCCATCTTGGCTGAATGATTTGGCTGAAAAAAACGACGTAAACTTTTCCGCGGTTTTGCAGGAGGGGTTAAAGCAACATCTGCATGTGCAGGATAGGTAATAAAAAAGCGGAGCTGCCAGAAGGTAGCTCCGCAACTATTGACTATTTCTTTAATGCTAGCGTATAATATATGTGTAGAACAAAAACATTTATGTTTTTATAGAATAGGTTTTCGAACCCGTTCGAATTTTTTAACCCCCTACTTTTGTAGGGGGTTTTTTTACATCAAAGCCCTCCCCATATTCCGGGCTGAGAGGGCTATCTTTCTGCCTATTCCGTCTTCTGCTGCTTTGCAAAATAAAACGTGATGATCGCCGTCGCTATCGTCATGAACGACTGCGTGTCGATTTTCCCCGTAGCCGCCAGCCCGCAGAACACGCCTATCACCGCCAGGGTGATGATGCTTTTTACATCTATCAGCTTCGCTAGTTTTTCTCTCATGCTATCCCTCCGTTTAAAACAATCGCCATCAAAGCGGCTACCAGCGCTGCCACAACGCCGGAAATGATGCAGTCGATAACTTTTCCCCATTTCTTTCCGTCGCGGCTCTCAACGCTTGTTATCCGCTTTTCGTGGTCGTCAATTTGCGCCTCATGCTTTTTCAGGATTTCCGCCATCTGGACGTTTAACTTTTCGATTTCCGCCGTCCGCCGTTCCGCGTCCTCTTGATGCACCTGTAATGCCTGGATGTCGTGCTTATCCCTGGCAAACCGTTCGTCGATGACTTTTTGCCGCTCATAGCATACTGCCTGATCTACGTCCACGCTCACACCTCCACCGTCACCGGGAAGCTTGCGCTGCTCCCGTCAAGGGCTGCTGTCACGCTGCAGGTTCCGGGCTTTATTGCGCGGAGGGTATACAAATCCCCTGTCTTGCCGTTTCTCGCGGTATAGCCCGGCCTATGCCCCTCAATCGCGCAAATCTCAGGGTTGTCTACTTTTACCTCCGCCCGGCCTGATTTTGCCATACAGAGCGCCGCATAGCTGCTTCCGGGCATCATAACTTTGCTTTTGGTATCCCACGCCACTTTGCAAAGGTAATCTTTATAGCAGATGTTTAAATCAACATTGCCGTTAATCCCATCCATGATCCCTTTGCTCGTGTACTGCCAGATACCGTATTCCCCGGCATATGTCACTTTATCATTGTACTGTGCAAGCCAAAATTCATAGGGCGCCAACCGGCCCATCTCCAAATGGTTCCGCGTCCAGTCCAGGTTGGCGTAAACCCCCGGCGTATAACCCGCCGCCTTTACCCTCTCGCAGACCTGGACGCAGATATCCGTTGCCAGTTTTTTCGACAGCCCGCCCCGTTTCGCCTTGTACCCGTCCGCGTCCTCCATGTCTATGTAGACCGGCAGATCAGGCGCTTTGCCCTCTAAAAGCCGCAAGATATGCTTTGCCTCGCTTTCCGCGTCGCTCATACTCATGGCATAACTGTAAAGGTATGCGCCCCACGGGACGCCTAACCGCACGCACTCCGATACGTTCCTAGCAAACTGCTTGTCGTCCTGACCCGGATCATCGTTGCCGTAGCCGCACCTTACTATTGCAAAATCTGTTTTGACTTTATCCCAACCGATAACCCCGTTGCTGCTTGATACGTCTATCCCTCTCATACTCCACCCCTTATTAAAGATAAAAAGCCCGGGACTTTCCCCCTGCAAGGCAAGTCCCGGGTCTTTATTTAAGCTTCTGTCCACTGCTCCGGCGGCTCCCATACATTAGCGTCCACATTGCTTATCCAACGCTTACCGATGTGGCTCACCTTCGCGCCTTTTGCGTATGCGTCTGCTGCTCCTAGCGGCTGCCTCCATGCCGGCCACTCAATAGCCGGATCGTCTATCCTCACCCATAAGGACGGGGACGCGTCCGGGGTCCAGCTTTCTTGGCTCGTGTGGGCGGTAAGGCATTTATACAGCAAGCCCCCATACTGTACCCGGTCGTTAGCTGAGTAGTTATGCCCGGCGCCCTCCCAATCCGGGAACAGGCTCGGCACCGACGCCGCCTGTTCGTCCGTGTAGCTTTCCGCGTTTAGCATGATGCCTTTCCTGATTTGCCGCGCCCTCTCGATTTTGTCCATCACTCCACCCCCAGCAAAGCGTCAAGCTGTGCCTGCAGCTCGTTAACCTGTGCGCGCAAAAGCTCCGTTTCGCTCGGCACAGGCTCCGGCTCTACATAGTCCGCGTCAATCTCTTCCTGTGTTCTGCGGAGCACAGCCCCATCCCATTTATATAAGGGGATCCCACGGTCATCGCGCAGCGGAGGGTTTTCCTCCCCGCCCGGCAAAAGTCTAAACTGGTATCCGCCCTGCTCGTTGATGCAGATTGCCTCCGTCGTATCCTTGTCCGGGCAAGGCCCGTTGCTCCAGCCGTCGATAATGCGCCCGGTTTCGTCGGTTTTTATGTAGTGCAGATTGTACGTTTCTTGCGCAATAATTTCTTCGTCCATTTTTCCCGCCTCCTTTTTATAGGTTTGCGTCTAAAAACACGGTATCCGTATCATTGCCCATTAAGCAAGCGTCCTTCAATCCATGAGCGTTTTTCGTTGCCCGAATAACCACAATATTTGACATATTTGTTTGGGCGTTAAGCGCAAATCCTGTTTCCTTTTCTCCCGGTCCGCCAAAGGGAAATTTTGTAATAAACAGACTGTTCGTATTTTTAATTGCGGGCAGCGTTCGCATCGTCACCGGCACAGGAATATTAAAATCTATCGTATTTTCGGTAAGGCGGTCTGCGCGCTGTCTAAAGTATTGGTTTAACGGCAATAAGTATCTCTGGCACTTTGCCAATTCCACCCCGTAATCCTGCGGAGGATCGTTTTGCAGGGTGGACACGGAGCCGAGCTCCAGCTTGGCAGATTCAATCACAGCATCTGCGCTGCCTGAAACATTATAGAGCTGCACATAATTGACCGTTCCAGACACAGCAAGCCGAAACCCATTGGGGAAAGTACCGCTGGCAATATAGGTAGAACTCTGATCCCAAATAAATGTATGGGATATGATTTCGCCATTGATTTTTGCCGATAATGTCACCTGCATCCCATTATCAGGCGTAAACTGCAGCATTTGAACCGCTGTACCACCGGAGGATATTTTAATACCTCCGCTCACAATACTTAACACGGTCGATGATACGGAGCTTTTCCACATGTCTAGGCCATAGACCGCGCCCGTATAAGACGTCTGCCCTCTCTGGTTTACAGGATTCCTAAAGTCCCAATTTACTAACAGGTTTGGATTGCAATGCAGTGGCCCGGTTATCAGGTTCCCATCCTGCCCAAACCTTGCACACAGGTTTTCCTGCTCCGCGCGGTTCGCAGGAGGATCGTTCTGGAGGGTGGAGACGGGGCCGAGCTCTAATTTGGCTGATTTCAAAATATCCGTATTTGCCCCGCTTTGATTATATATTTGTATATACTTACCAATACCGCTATAAGCCAATCTCCATCCGTTCGGAGAATTAATAAGAGTGGTATACTCAGAGGTATTATCCCATGTAAATGTATGATAAATTACTGTATTATTTATGCTTGCAGATAACGTTACCTGTTTTCCTCCAAGGCAAACAAATCCATTTGCAATTTTCTGAGCGACGGCCGTCTGAACATTTAGCAATAATCCTTCGCTAGATATCGACAATCCCCAGGAACCGCCTGGCAATCCTCCTAAATACCACCCATCAACCGTATATCCCGTCCCTGTATATTCGCTCCGCCCCCGCGTATTCACCGGGTTCCTAAAGTCCCAGTTAATTAAAAGGTTTTTGTTGCTTAGGTTTCTCAGCCCAATCGGTGCAAAGATGGTCAGCCTGCTAACGTCGTATTCCGCAAGCACCCAGCACCCAGCCTTGAAAGCGCCGTTCTGTAAGGGCAAACCGTCCGGCGTGGTTGCGTTGATTTCCGTCTCGTTTACGGTAAACGTGTCCCCCGCTTCAAAGTCAGCCGCCGCCAGGAATTTGATATTGTTTCCCGTACCCGTTAATACATGTACGCTTTCTGCCTTGGTGTGCGTATAAGTGGAAAAAACGCACGGAGCCAGATAATTGCTTGCCGTCTGCGCGTCGTTGACCTGCTTCATCAAATAATTATAACCGTATTGTTCTGCAAGCCCGACGTCCGCTCCATCCGGCGCTACCGTCTGGCCTTTCACCCAATCTGTGGGCAGATCTGCCGGAAGCGGTGTTACCATAAGATTGTCTGCCATTATGTGGCCTCCTTTACTGGGATAGTATGAGTAAACACAGCAGGGTCGGCTAAGGGGACATAGACGTTTGAGCTCGTCAAGGCCTGCCCCTTAGGATTTAACAGCTCAATTTTCGTCACTGTTTCCGCCTGCTCCGGTGTGACCGTATACTCGATTGTCACCGTGTTATCTGCCACTGTTTTGGTAAGCTCTGATATTTGCACTGTCCCGTTGATTTTTACGGAGGATATGTCTGTATTTATAAAGTCCGCCGTATCTGCCAGCAACTCCGTTTGTATGCTTTTTTGTGATGGCGTCACAATCGCCCCCTTATCCTGTTCGCTGGCAAAGGGATGAATCCCCAGCCCCCACGAACCCAGTTTATAATGATATACCATCTGCGTAAGGTTAACCTGTTCTTCCAGCGTCACAGGGTGGGTTAGGAACGGCTGGTTGAGATAGACGATGTGGGCGGGCTTCAGCTTATTGATGGTATAGGAAACCTCCACCGCATACTGCTGGTTCTGCGCGGAAGATTTCACGTAGAGAGTGTAATTTGGGTAGTCCACATAAACTTCCCATTTCCCCGCACCAATCAGCTCGTCCAGCTTTTGGTACAGAAATCCTAAACTAAACGGCGGGCGGATTGACACCCTGTTCAACACCCTGGCGCGCCGGAACTCTAAGGTTTCCGCGGCGGGATTCGCGGTAATCCCCAAAACGCTTTCCCATTGGGACACCGCGCCCGTATCCATTGTTTGAAAAAACATATTTTGGCTGACGGCCTCTATCGCGGCCATCAAAGCCTCCATCTGCTTGCTTTCTGTTGAGCAGATTTCTTGATATTCCTGGATTTCCCGGAACCAGTGCGGAAGGTATTGGCAAAGGTTCGCGTCCTGGCTATTCATGGAGCGTCACCATCCCTAGTACCGGCACCTGCTGTATCGTTCCCGTCTCCGTTAGGATAAGATCCTCCGCCGCGCCGTTCAGTTTTACTTCCGTCACGTTTACAATACCTGCCGTGCCTACGATTGCCGCGAGAATCCGGGACAGGTAGACGTTCGCGGCATATTCTACGGCGGTTTGCCCAACCGGTTCGCCCCACGACTGCCTGACGCCCAGCAAATATGCTTCGGTTGCCGCCTCTGCCAAGGGCTGCACCTGTTCGATAGAAGAGCCGGGGGCCAGCGAAACGGCGGCTGTCACGTCCACTGTAACCTTGTCCGGCGCGGTAACCGTCACCTGTGCGCCGATAGGGGCCGTTCCCAGCCCGAGCCCCTGGTTGGGCGGCGGGTCTACCGCGTTCTGAACGTTCTCAAGGAGCGTTGCGGACGCCGGCAGAAAGTCGGAACCCAAAACCGAGCATTTTACAGTCCCCCCGCCGTTCCAAGTGGGGTATACCTGCACCGCTCCCACGCCGTCGATTTCCAGGATATTCTCCCGGTAAGCGGCAATATTTCCGCCGAAAGGGCGCTCGTTCAAGGCGGTGATGATTCTCGCCCGGAAAGCGTCGTCCGTTTCCTCTTCGTCTCCGGGAACCAGGATATCCGTGACAGCCGCCGACGTCAGCCCTTCAATAAAGGTGATGGGGAGGATGGGCCCCGCGTAGCTGTTGCCGGCATCTCCGGGCGTTTCGGCGGTAAGCTGGTATTGATTGTCCGCGTCCGAAGTCACGGTGAAATTGATGCTGTCCGCGCCGTTGATGGTGGAAAACCGGGCCCCCACGGGAACCGCCGCGTTAAAGACGCCCAGCCTCACGGCGGGAGACGCCTGGTAGCGCGCAAGCCCTGCGATTGTGCCGAGGTAATCCAGCGCTTGGCCGGCTGCTGTCTGAAGATACGCCGCCTGCTGAACCCGGTCAAGGTCAAGGTAAAAACCTTCCAGGGCATAGGCCGCAGGGCCCAATGCCGTCTGGATCATGGAGCCGTCCCGTTTGTCGTAAAGATCCGGGACCTCTGCAAGCATCCCGTTTAAAAGGTTCCGGTATGTGCCGCCGGAAAAATCTATCAACCTATCCTCACCTCCTGCTGAATATCCCCGTAAATAGTCCTAATTGTGAACGAGGCCGTCAGGGAATCCCCGTCTGTGGAATATGTAAAATCTTCAATCCCGCTGATCCGGCCGTCGGTGGAAAACGCGTCCTTCATCCGGCGCTGCAGCTCGCTCGCAACATAACCGGGGTCGCGGCCTATCAGGTTTTCCCACTGCATCCCAAAATACGGGGAATAAATCTGCCATTGAAACCGGTCTGCGTTCAGGATAATTTCCACCGCCTGTTTTACCGCCTCCAAGCCGTCCCCCGTGCTTGTAATCCGCCCGGCCCGGCGGTCGGCAATCCAGGTGAAGGACGGGTCCTCCTGTATTTCCACATTCCCGGAAACGGTTACGCTGCCCGCAGGCAATACCGCCATGATTCAGCCCCCCTCGAATACGCGGGACAGCACCAGGTACCTGCCGCCGCTGTTCACCCTAAGCAGCAATACTTTATCCCCTGCGGCAAGCTTCCGGTTAATGGTCACCGTGCTCCCAGATTTCGGAAGCTGCGCGCCGTTTTCCACGCAAACGGAATCCGGCAGGTTTGAAACCGTCTTTTCCACCACGTTCGCGGTCAGGGAAAGCACCTGGGCTTTCAGAGGCTCCATGTTCGGGTTGATGGAGATCTCCAGCGGGGCGGCGGACACGACCGTGCCTACGACCAAATCCGTGGGCTTTGACGCTTTGATGCTTTCCTGCGCAACTTGATGCAGCGCGTCAATTAATTCCATATTGTCCTCCTTAAAGCGTCCAGGTTTCCAGATCCATCGTGTGGACGCTGTTTTCAAACGTATGCGTCACCTTTTCCAGCAGTACGTACTGGCCGTCAACCAGGTCCGGGATGCTGGACACTTTCGTGAAAATCATCTGGCCGGCCCTAAGCCCCGCAATCCCCAATGCGGACAGCTTTAGGGTTTTCATCGGCCGGTTGTAATACGCTAGGGTAGACGCGGCCTGCGCTTTCATCTGGGCGTCGTTCCTGTCCCCGTCCACCGACTGGTAGAGCTGCAAAAGGCCCCATTCGGCAATTGTTTTGGAATCCTGCGCCACAAAAACGTCGGCGCGCCCCGTTTCCTCGTTTGGGCGCGCCAGCTTTACAGAATTATAGGTTTGGGAATCAATATCGCTTTTAAACTCATAGTCGTTTAACAGGGACTTGTCCCCAAGCACCGTGTTTGCAAACATCGCGCCGGACTCCGAGAGCGCCAGCCCGTTCCCGTCGTCATAAAATACAAAGAGCTTCCCTGTATTCAGCAGCGTCTGCTGGACGGCCTCCCCGATTATATCCAGGTAGGTCTGCTCTTCTTCGATGAGGGATGGAACCGCATACCCGGTATCCGCGATAACGCTTGTGGAGAGCTGCAAATCTTCGGCAATCAATTTGATAATATCCCCGGCTTTCTGCCCGTAGAAAGCGTAAGAGGCGGACGCTTTGAGATACCGGAGCCTGTCGTAGCAGGTCACGTCCACAATACCCCAGCGGTCCCGGCTGGAAGAAAATATCCAGCCGTAAAAGATTAATTGCCCGTCAGCAGAAAACCGCACCACGTCGCCGTTGTCAATGGCAAATAAGCTTGATTTCACAATGGACAGCGAAAGGGTTCCGGGCGATCCCGTACGGTTCGTTGTGTACTTCGCGCTCTGCACGTTGTTGGTTATATCCCATATCTTTCCGAGCGCCCTGTTTTCCAGCAAGATTTCAAGCGCCATCAGCAACCACCTGCAAGCTTTCTTTTTTGCACCAGCCCAGCGCGCCTCCGCTCTCGCCCGTGATATGCACCGGGTAGGCGCGAGCCGCGTCGTTTGTAATGATCCGGCTGACCTTGCACCGCCTGCCGTTCCCGTTCCCGTGGGGCTCGTCACCGTAGCTGGACGCATAAAACGCGCCGCTGACCGTGCATATCGCCCCGGCATAAAGCTGTTCAGACGGGATTTCCCTCGTATTTTCCACCTTGGCCTGAATAGTTTCCGTGCTTACCTGCTGGACTACCTGTACCTGCTGCGGCGTAAAATCCCGGTATTCGGTTAAGGTCAGGTCATAGTAAAAATCCCCGGTCTCCGCGCCGCGCTCCTCATAGGAGAACGACGTCACCAGAACCTTCATGCCGGTATCCCCCGTCATAAACGCTTTCCCGTCCTCATAATACCGGACGGGGGTATATAGGATAGGGGCTTTGTCGTTCATGGCGGATTCAAAAAACTTCAGATAGAATTCAGGTTCCTTAAATTTTCCGGAAGTCAGCACATCATAGCCGCCGCCCAGCCTTCCCGGGAAGAAGCTTGAAATGGTAATTTCCTTTAAACCAGGAAGCCGCGGCACTACAATCGGGCCAACCCCAAGCACATTGTAATCGTCGTTTTCAGCCTGTTTGGAAACCGGAAGTTTTTCCGGGTTCACCGGAAGCCGAATGACCTGATTGTTCCGCGTAAAGAAAAGGCCAAAATTATTCACCATCACACCACCCATGCCGTTGTCCTGACAGACGACGAAGCGGATTGCTCCAGCAGAACGTCCCGGATCGTGCTGGCCAGGGACTGCCTGTCCAACTCCGTACTTCCCGTGTTCTGCCCGGAAACGTTTATCACCGGCGCCTGCGACGTCAGGTTGATGTTGTTCACATACTGCCGTTCCGCCATTTCTACCAGGGACTTTAAGTCTTCTTCGTTCATAGAGACGGATTTGCGGATAGCGGAGGTGTCGTCAGCAATTCCGCTCATTGTGGAGTCGTAAGGCGAGGAAGATGATCCTCCACCCATTGCCTCTAACGCCGCATCTAATCCCGCCAATCCTCCGGTGCCGGCATCCGTGGCTTTTTCAAATAATCCTTTTATCCAGTTAGAAATATTGAAATCCTTTATTTTTTCACCAGCCGCATCTACTATTTCTGCATACTTTTCCAGGTTGATTTCTTTTAAGTGCTCTTGCGGAATTTTTGTTTTGTACCAATCGAACGTGGAGTTAATCCCGGAAATATAGCGATTCCTTGCAATCTCTATGGTGTCTGGAGAAAACACGGCATCTATATCGATTGGATTCCAGCCGGCCAACCCCGCCAGAGCGTTGTATGCCTTCAGTATTCCTTCCACCCCTTTTGTAATGGGCCGGAAGTGTTCCAGTACGCCTACTGACATATCGGCAATTAAGTTTACGATAGTAACGCAAAAATCGCGGGTTCTTTCTGCTAAAGTATTGATCCAATCAATCCATGCGTTTCCAACAGGTACAATTACATTATTATAGAACCCGCCCATTGCATTCATCTGCTTTGACCACATATCCACCCAGAAGTCCCGGAACCCTTCGCAGTTATCCCAAAGGGAAATCATGGCTGCTATTAAAACCGCTATTAAAACGATAATAATTCCAATAGGATTTGCAGTGAGAGCAGCATTCCACGCTCCTTGCGCAATTGTTGCTAGTTTGACCGCAAACGTATATCCGCCGATAGCTCCAGCCACAATTATTAACGGTACTTGGAATTTATCTATCGTATTTATCAACCATACCAAAGCATCTACTGCCTTGGTTGCAACGTCAGCTATCCCCTTCAACCCATCAATTACATTGTCAATTGCTTTTTGCACTTCTGGGGATGACGCCATTTCCGAAATCTTATCTAGTAAAGGCTGTAAGATTTCCATCGCTTTATTTTGAGCTTCTTTCCACACTTGTGCCCAGGTTTTCGGCATCTGCTGAAATTTTTCGTCAACATCGTCAGCGGCGTTTAGCATTGCATTTTTGACAATCTCTGCGGTAATTTGACCTTCGGAGGCCATTTTCCGTATTTGTCCAATCGGCACATCCATATAATCCGCTATCGCCTGAATGACATTCGGCGCGTTTTCAAATACGCTGTTCAGTTCTTCCCCGCGCAACACGCCGGAAGCCATTGCCTGCGTTAACTGCAGAGTCGCCGCTTCTATTCCCATTGTGCTTGTGCCCGCAACGGCAAATTGTTTATTCAGCGTTTCTGTAAATCTTATGAGTTCATTGTTAGTAGAAAAAGCGTCGCCAGCCATTAGCCCCATTTTAGCTACTGCGTCGGCAGTAGCTAAATAAGAGGCGCGGGATCGGTTGGCCGATTCTTTAATTTTTCTTTCCAAAGCATCTACACTTCCACCGTCGTCCACAATCATGTTTAACCGGGCCGTAGTGCCAGTCATCTGATCAGACAGTGAAACTAAACTCTTAAGTCCTTGAAAGCTTAAATACGCGCCGAAGAGACTTTTCAGCTTCCCTGTAAGGTTGGAAATGGCTGATCCAGAAGATTTGGCGCTCTTTGCGAACCGATCTACTGACCTGGAAGCTGAAATTGCAGCTTCGGACGCCTTATTTGACGCTCCGCTAGCCTGTGTCGCTAAACGGGTATATCTGGTAAACTGTCCTGTAAATTTATCGACCAGTATCAGTTCTTCTCTAATCTTCGCCACATTATCCCCCCTTTGGTTTTGGCCGCTCTTTTATTTCTTTCATAGCGAATTCCAGCATCAAAACTTGTTCCCGTTCCGATAATTCAGCGATTTCGTGAGGAAAAGACCCGTGATTGACAAACATGTAATACGCAAGAAGCGTCGCCGGATCTCCCTCATCAATTAGTTTTTTGCTTCTTCGCCAATATCCATCTCAAATCCGCTTAATTCCGTAATTTCCTGAGCTAATCTACTAAATTCGCCGGAAAGGAGCATTCGCGCCGGTACGCTGAGAGGATCCAGCACGCCGTAAGCGTCGCACATCTCCTTGCTGGAAAAATCAGGTTCCACCGTACCCGCCACAACAAGCCTTTTCGTAAATTCGGAGGAATCCAGTTTCTCTGTTGCCCTCCCGTTTATTTTCACGTTACGCGTGGACTGCTTTACAAGCTTTTCATTTTCCTCCTGTGTCAGCGCCCTGATTTTGAACGGCACCGGTTTCCCGTTATCGTCCAGGAACCGTTTTGAAATCACGATTTCCTTTTCTTCGCTGACAACGGCGGGGTGCAAAAATGCTTTTAAACTCATAATCTTCTTCCTTTCTTCTCAAAAATAGGCGTCAAAAAACCACCCTCAAAAATTGAAGGTGGTTATATCATCGTCAGCTCCCCAGCCTGTTCGGGTCGCTGAACGCCTGCAGCCTCGCCACGTCGGTGTAGGCAAAATTGAAGTCGTAATTCAGCATGGATTCCTCATCGTTCAGGATAGAAAGCGGGATTGTCCCCGTCAGCGTGCAGCCGTAATAGGCCATAACCTGGCTTCCTATGCTGGTCGCCGGGTCGCTGTTTGTGATTTGGATATCGAACTGCGGCATCTTGCCGGTATTGACGTACTCCAGCACCATATCCGTAAAGAGGTTGGAGCCGTAATAGATGTTCCCGGTTCCTGTGAGCTTCGCCCCGTTCGACTTGGACTGGATCTTCCGCGTGCCTATCACGCGCATATCTTCATTCTGGATTTCCGCGTTCGTCGTGATGTTGCGCATCCCCGCGACTTCAATGTTTTTTCCGTCCCTGGTAATAAACACCTTGCCCTCGGCCCCGTTCACGGTATCCTGCGCCAATAAATAAGCCATAAAACGCCCCCCTTAAGATACGGTGATGGTCATGTAGACCTTTTCCGTAGAATCGACCGCATGAACCGCCAGGTTGATTAAAATGCTGTCAATGTCGTTGCCCGCCAGGATTTCCACATCGTCCGCGCTGAAATTCTGAATCGCTTCCGCATCCTGCAGCTCGAGCATGTACCCGACGATTGCGGACTTAAACAATGCGCGCCCCGCTTCGTTGTTGTTGACAATCCCCAGGTAATTCTGCGTAAACTGTGCGTAAACGTCGTTTGCGATCGTATTGCAAAGCCGCATCACGCGGTTTTTGCGGTACACCTTGCCAATATCCGCCGTGTAGGTAATCAGGCTGTTGATGTCCTGCTCCACGCGCACCGTGCCGTTGTCAGCCGTCAGCACAAATTCGCCGGCGTTGAGCGCCGCTATAATTTCGTTATTCGTGTTCACGGGGGACGCCGTCACCGCGTTCGGATAGACGGCATTGGTCAGGGATTCGTTGTACATGGCCCCGGCCTCAGCGCCGCCAACCCACCAGCAGACCTGCGCGGCCGTCAGTACGGTCCCGTCATCCAGCGCCGCGCCGCTTTTCACGTTGATGACATACCGGGAATCCGGATTCTTTAAGCCCGGCGCCACAAGCTGCGCGTATTGCCCGTTCTCCTCCGCTATCCGTTTGACAAAGGAAATCATGGCGGCCTGTACTGTGCTTTCCGTCCCGTCGTAAATCAAGATATCAAATTTATAAGGCTCGATATTTGCCAAAAAAGCGCTGTAA
>OBJJ01000169.1_pt1 | contig 14237 bp, 15 predicted proteins | sample 1481611 | NCBI WGS metagenome assembly OBJJ01 (sample SAMN02044696, study PRJEB22538) | human gut metagenome
GCTTAGCGGCAAGCTCCTCGCTTGAAAGCTGTATCAGAATAGAAAACCGTGTAAGAAAAGGCGGTCACGATATTCCGAAAGAAGATGTTACAAAGCGATTTGCAAAACGTTTTGACGATGCGATCAAAGTTCTTCCGTACTGCGATGAGGTTCATTTTTATGACAATGAAAACGGATTTATCGACGCAGGCGAATATAAAAACGGTGAAATTGTAATTAAGCAACATACGGAGTGGCTTGATCAACTGAAAAACGAATTTTCGGACAAACAGGTATAATGTGCCGTCAAACAACAAAAAGCGGAGCGATGATCTGAATGAACATCGTTCCGCATTATTTTTGCAAAAGAAAAACCGCTTTGATAATGATTATCAAAGCGGTTGGCACGCCAAGAGGGATTCGAACCCTTATTACCCCAAAAGTTTTTCTATGTTATCAGCAATTTTATTAGCTGTAATTATAACACAGGCATTCCGCATTCGCCGTCTGAAAAAAGAAATTATCAAGCGAGATACTGCCGATGAATTCAGTAGGCAATGGTACTGGATAGAAGATAAAAATAACAAGCAACGACAACCTCTGAAAAAGAGGAAATCGTTGCTTTCTTTTTTAAGGAGCTTTTTATGAGTTATTCTAAATCTAAACCAAGTAACTACGTTACAAAAGAGCAAATAGAGCGTGCAAGAAATGTAGATATGGTAGAATTTCTTGAAAGAACAGAAGGCTTCAGCGTAAAGAAAAGCGGTAACGGCTACCGTTGCGATGTTCACGACAGCCTTTTTATTACAAACGACCGAAAAGGGTGGTATTGGAACAGCCGTGACGAGGGCGGCAATAACGCTATTGCGTTTTGTATGAAAATATACGGACAAAGCTTTACCGAAGCCGTTAAATCGCTTTGCGGCGATATTTAAATGGAATATTCACCCAAATATAATACGAAAAAGAAATCGTCAGAAGAAAAAATCGAAGCTCATCGACTTATACTGCCTGAACAGGATCACAAGGAAAACGGACAGCGAAATTACAGCAATGTTATCGCATATTTGTGCAAAACCCGTGGACTGGAGTATAACATAGTAAATCAGCTGATCTATGACCGTAAGTTATATCAAGGTATCGGTTACAGCGGTCTTCAGCTTGTCGGATATGACAGTTCGAACACTCCGTTTTATCGTTTTAAAAACGATATACCCACAAACGCACCGGAATATGTTACCATAGAGCTTCAGGCACAGAAACAAAAAGGTGAGAAATATATTTGTGAAGGGTTTAGCGGTGAACATATACTGGAGCTTATCGAGCGTGGCATTACTAAAAAATATGTAAATATGATCGCCGTAAACGGCGACGGTATTATGTCACGCTATGCGTTTTGTCGTTCTGTATCTGATAGCTCTACATACCGTGTCGATTTGCCGGGAAGCGATAAAAAATATTCGTTTTCTTTACTTGGTACAAATAAGAATAAGCTGTATGTTTTCGAGTCTGTAATTGATATGCTGTCCTATGCGTCCTTTTACGCTATAAACAACGGACAGGACGCTTGGCAGCAGTTGACTATGCTATCGCTCGGCGGCAAATCAGATGTTGCTCTTGACGAGTTTTTAAAGAATAAGCCTATTGCCGAAATAACGTTCTGCCTTGACAATGATGATGCAGGTAAACACGCTACTGAGCAGCTTAGCGACAAGTATGCTCTGAAAGGATATGCTGTTTCAAAAGATATACCATTAAACAAGGACTTTAACGACGATTTAAAGGCGTTCAGAGCGTTGAATGAGAAAAATACTGTACAAGCAACAAAACCGCTTAAACGTTAAAATACAACAAAATACAAGGATGTGTGAAAATGAAAAGTTATTTTCTGCTGTCTAACTCGGTTATTACCTCAAACGAGCTGACGCATAACGAGTTTGCAGTTTATACATACCTGCTTTCTGTTTATTCAAATATCCGAAGCAAAGCAGGACACGAATATAAGCGTGTAAGACAGCAGACTATAGCTTCACACTGCGGTATAAAGTCTACGCAGACAGTATCCAAGATAACCGATAGCTTAATGAGAAAGGGCTACATCACACACATTTTAGCGGCTTACCGCAAGGATAATCGCAAGGGAACATATACATATGTTTTAAATCCCGAAAAGAATAAGGTGTCGGCTAACTATACGCGAATAGAACGAAATGTGTTCGGCAAAAGCTTAACAGCGATCGAATTGCGCTTATATATCCTTATTATTAAATCGCTTGACAGCAAGCTCGGTTACTGCTTTAAAAGCTTCAACGACCTTGCCGATGAGCTACGCATAAAGCGTGATACCGCTATGAAAATAATCAGCAATCTTGTCAATCTGCGTCTTATACGTAAACAGCGTAAAATGCGTTATGACAACAGCAAAGTTTATGCGGACAATTCATATAGTACAAAGGTTATCAGATTTATCAGGAAAAGAAATAAGCCCGGATCACACCCCGGGCTTATCTCATTTAAAAACATTCATAAGCACACTGATAATCCCACAATCACAGAATTAAACAGCCTGCGTAATTATAATAACGCTATCGGCGGCATTTGTCAAGTGGGTAAATGTGTTTATTGCATTGTTTTTTTGAAAAACAGGGGTAGCCCCCCGAATTTAAGGTCTATACAATACCCAGTTATACTACCTTCAGAAAGACAGAATATCTTTTATATACGAATATGATACTGCTATATTAAAGATATATGCGGGACTTTTTCAGATTTTGTTTGTCCTTCCGGATTAAGTTTTCTGAATTTTTCGGTATCGGACTTGCAGTATTTATCGTTGTTATACCGCTTGTATAATGGATTTATAGCTTTTTTATTTCTGAAGGTTAATTTTAAGATATTTTTGACCATTTTAATTAAAGGAGTTTCGTCATGAATATTGATAAATTCAAAACTTTAGAAAACAAACTTTCAGCTGCTTATAAAAACAATAATTTGCTTTTCATTGCAAATATTAATACAGCTGATGATTATGAACTCTTGACAAATTTACAAAAAGAGGATATGATTATTATAGCTGAAAAATATCAGTATGATATTTACAGAAAAATCGGCATAGGAATAATTTCACCTAAAGATATGTCATTTAACAGCTGTGCTTTGAAGTGCGGTTTTTCTGCCTGTTATCTTCATTTTGCTCATTTGTAGCTGCTGACTTTTTACTTTGTGTTTTGCTCAGCTCTACAATATCATATTAAAACCGTTTACCTATCTTCTCTACCGCTTTCTTTACGCCTTCACCTCCCGCAACCAATATCAAGCCTATGAAAATTATCACGGTGATAATGAGATTAGCAGGTGACGCGCTTCTCTCTGCGGTGCCTGAAAGGTACGGACATATCCATATCACGACAAAGCTTTCGCTGACAACGCAAAGCCCCAAGGGTAGAACAAATAACAGAATATTTACCGAAAAGGCGGTTATAAGATTAGCCGATAGCTTTGATACACACAGCATAAAAAAGCCGCAGGCGAGCATAGAGAAAAACCGTATCAGGTATACCCGAATTATGTATTGCAATATTGTTTCGTTTGTTTGCATACCGTAAAGTGCCGTAATACTCTGTAAGGGTGCGTCTAAGAATGAGAGCTTGTAATTGTTCATTACGAAAACAAATTCGGGTAGCCATACCGCTACAAATACTATTGCAGAGATAACAAGAGTTATTACGCCGTCTATGGCAAAGCGCTTGATTCTGCCCTTTTCTGTAGTACGTAGGAGCTTTGTCAGTCCTCTCTGATTATCAAATGCTATCATAGGCGATATACACAGCACAAGGGCTATAGTAGCGAGTATACACATAAGGAAGTCGTCCTTATAGCCGTTTACCGACAAAAGACGGTTAAACCCTTCTTCAAAAACGAGCTGTAGGTTGCTATTTTTATCAGACTTAATAACCGACACACGGTCACATATCTTATTAAATGCATTCTCATAGTCAAGCTTTTTTGTAATATCGTTCAATTCCTTATTGTAGCTTTCATAATCCGATTCAGCGGGTGTCTGCGTCAATAATTCTTCATAGCGTAGCTTTATATTTTCAAATTCCAGCTTTTCATTTTCCAAAAACAACAGAGTTTCATCCGTCACTTCCCCGCCTATCTGTGCTACATAGCTGTCGTAGCGTTTTTGCTCGGAATCGTAGCCTGCACTCATATTCTGATAATTGCAGAACCCAATAACAGCGACAACAACAAGAACAAGCAATGCTTTTCCCGCTATTGCCGTTTTATATACCTCGTTTACAACAAAATTTGCCGAGAGCTTGCGTTTTACTGTAATATATGAAAAGATTTCCGATATTTTACCTGAAGCCGATATAGCGCGTCTTGAGCAATAAACCGCAAAATAAATAAGCAAAGCCATGATAAGAATTATTACTGTTGTAATTACACAGACGGTAAGAGCCGATACGGGCTTTCCAAAAATGTTTAAATGATAATATCTGTAAAATAACTGATGTGGACTTATAAAACAGCAGAAATTTATGTATTTTAATATGTTGTATGCCGATATATCACTTATAGAAGTATAAAGCCATATCGAAACACCACTACAAACAGAGATAACAGCAAACGCCGCCGCAACATTTTTAAGGAAAGTACATATAATCATCATTACAACAACGACTATAAAAAAGGCTGATGTTTTGAATAAAAAGTGGATAACAAGATACTCTCCCACGGTCATATTTATATTGCATAGCGTAAACTGCGGGATTGACTGAATACATCTTGATAAATCGCCAAGCCCGAAGCGAATAGTACCTGTAAGCAATACCATACCGTATAACAACACAGCCGAAGTAACGGTAAGCAAAAAGCAGGCTATCAGCTTTGCTCCTGCACTGTGAATACGCCCTTTGGGAGTTTGTCTTATAACCGCCGCCATGCCTGTCATTTTGTCGCGACAGCATACAATAACCGTCAGCATAAGCACAAAAACAAGCATCATTAAATCGGTATCTGCGCTGTTTATATAGCGTTCTGTTCCGTAGTCGGGATAAAAGGACGGTTTATTTTCAATTACATTGTTGTATGCTGTGAAAATATCCTTGAAGCTAAGCTGTGTAAAGCTGTTTTCCTTAGAAAAAACCGATGGTTTTGAACGCTGTTCGGCTTCGCTTTTGATATTCCTGATTGTGGTATTGTAGTTTTTTACCCGATTTAATTTATCCTCATATTTCTTGTCCGGAAATATATTCTGTAGCACATTGTCTTTTATATATTTGTTTGCAATACTCTCTGCGACAGACAGCTTTTCCTCTTCCGATGTAGATAAATATACCTTGTTAATTTCACGAATACATTCATCGGGTACGCCAAGGACAGGCGTATATGTTGCCGAAAGAGCTAAATTCAGCAAAAACAGTGCTACAAACAATATTAACAGCACTTTGCTTTTTAACGCTTTGTAAAGCTCATACAGAGCTATTTTCATCTATAGCACCTCCTGCCGTGTTTTTCTCGGGAAAGTGCAACATATATGCGTTTTCGAGTGTCCGGCGTTCGTGCGGGAGAACACTGACAAGCTGTTCAACAGTTCCGTTTGCGGCAATTCTGCCCTGCTTCATAATTATTATTTCATCTGCAATAGTTTCAACATCAGATACTATATGTGTGCTTACAAGGACAATTTTGTCCTTTGCTGTTTTATGTATCATATCCCGTATGATAACTCTTTGCTTTGGGTCAAGACCTGCCGTCGGCTCATCAAGCAGAACAAGCTCGGGGCTTCCGAGTAGGGACTGTGCAACTAAAACTCTTTGCTTCATGCCGCCCGAAAAGCCTCCGATAGCTTTATCCATTACGTCATGCAGTTCAACTTCACTTAACAGATACTCGGTTTGCTCTCTTGCTACTGCTGTAGAAATTCCTTTGAGAGCTGATATATACATCATAAACCGTCTTGCGGTAAAGTTGTCATAAAGCGCCTGCTGTTGCGGCATATATCCGACCTTACGGCGAAATTTACTGCCAAGCTTAGTTATGTCTGTGCCGTTCCAGCAAAGCTGCGAGCCTAAGTCTGGTGCAAGGTTATCTGAAATAATGTTCATAAGCGTTGATTTTCCTGCGCCGTTTGGGGCCTAAAAGTCCGTAAACCCCGTTTTTAAAGGTCATCTCAAAATCAAAAAGAGCCTGTTTTTTACCGTAATGTTTATTAAGATTTTTAATTTGAAGCATTTTTTACACCTCTACTTTTTAGCCTGAACATTTTCCGCATTTTTTACCGTAAAGGAAAACCTGTCCAGACTATCGCTTTGCCATATAAGCTTTATATCGCTGACCGTTAATTTTGCTGTACCAAACGGTTTATTTCTGAAATCCTTTGTGAGCCACTCGCTGTTATCTGTGTTGCCTGCATAAAAATATACACAATCGCCATATAGCAATACACTTGTTTTAGAAGCATTGGAGGTAAGATAACTACTCTCTATATCACCGGAAAACCTCGGTGAAAAACCAAGTGCATTTTTTAAGCTTTCGGGATAAGGGAAAAACAATATGCTGTTTTCTTCTGATATGTACAGATCTTCATCAAGAACTACATACAATACGCCTTCAAGAGTAACCTCTCCGCTTAATGTGATTTCTGTGTATACTGTTTGCGATATTCCCGGCTCGGTAGAATTTGTTTCCCGATTGTATTCGAGTGTTTCTTTAACGGACGAAACTGCAGAGGTGACGGTAAGCCCACTTTCTGTAACATCACCCGATTTCAGCAATTTTATCATTTTTTTGCTGTCCTGCGGCACTTCACCTTTGTAATTCATATTATCATCGAATTTATCAGGAGAAGTAAAACTGTCACAGTAAAAAGTATCATTAATTTTACGCACAGCGGCAAATGGTGCGTTCCATAGCTTTTTATTCTCGTCATAGGCAGCACCTTCCTTGACTATTTGCAGACCGTTTTCGTCAAGAATAAAATATCCGTCGCCATGATATATTTCTCCGACAAGACTTGTAACACTTTTCTCTTTGTTACTACTTTGAGAGCTTTCTGTTACATCTGAACAACTTGAGATTAACATAACCACCGCAATGGTCGCCACTATTAAAGCTATTCTACTTAATCCTTTTGCCATATCTTACTCCCCCAGAATATCCGATTTTGCTACCTTTTCTTTTGTTACTGTTTGTTCTTCGGCGTTATAGACGCTGATAATATAGCTGTCCTCGTACTCGGACAATACCTGTGCATAAAGCCCTTCGCCATAGCTTATATCATGCCTTGCGGGAGCTTCATCCTTTAAATTATAATAATACCACTGTGCATTATCGCATTGGAACAGATAATCGCCCAAAATGACGGTTTCAGACAATATCTTGTCGTTATGAATAACAATCGGTTCAGAGGTCTTCGGAGTTAACACTTCAATATTGCTGTCATTGTTATATGCATAGTAATCATCGCTAAGTCTGACAGCAGGCGGCTCGGACGGCATAGTGTTTTCACTATACTTTCCTGTCTTAATGTCGTACACCGAGCTGTTGAAATAAAATTTGTTGTCATAGACACCTAAAATCTTTGTTTTATTGTTTTCCGTTGCACCAAAATCGGTAAATTTTCCGGTTTCTATGTCAAGCACTCCGAAATGATTGGTATTATCGCCTGTAATCGCTCCTTTTTCGTCATAAGCAGACTGATAAGGGAAAAACAGCAGGGTGTTGTTTTTAAGTACGCTTGTGCTTATCCAGTCGCAGGAAAAGCCTTCTATTTTGCATACTTCCTTTTCGGAAGTACCAAGCGGGTCTGATGAGTGAAGTACCGCGGATTCTACTGCTTTTCCGTCTTTGGTTTCGTATCTATCCTCGAACCAGTAAAGCTTTTCGTTATACAAAAAAGGCAAGGTTTGTTTGCCGTAAGCAAGGCACGGAAGTCCGTCCTCTGTAACAGCATTTGAGTGGTCGCAGTTTGACTGACCGCATAGCGCAATTGTACTCATATCAGAATACTGTAAAAAGCTTAGTACTGCGTTTTCGGTAACTATCAACTCGCCGTCATTATATATTGTTCCGTATACTCGCATATATCTCGCCTGTTCATCTGTTTTTGTATCCGAGCAGGCGGAAAACGTGGACGCAAATGTAGCAATCAGTATTGCAGTGCCTATAAGCTTTAATTTCCTGTTCATAATATTGCCCTTTCATAAGTTGTATTTATGTTTTTATTTTATTATCTGTGTCAAAAAACATAAGCAGTAATTATATTTTACACGCAGGAGCATCTTTCGTTTTTTTCCTTTTTTGTCTTATAGATACATTTATAACACGTCATGTTGTGCCACCGTACGTGCAGTCGCTAAACAAAAGTTAATATGTGTAGCTGACTGCCCAGAATGGTTTGTATGTACCAGAAGTGTAATTTATAGATATATCTACAAACTGTATTTTGTATCCTGCTGCTTTTTCAGCATCAGTCAATGCTACTGTTTTTGTCATTTTTTCAAGTCTGGAATATTCGCCGTTACCGTTAGTCTTATTCTTTATGACAGTTTCTCCATTTTTTGTAGGAATTATTAATTCACAAACCACTGAAACTCTTTTTTCGCCGTTTGGAACCTCCGTCCCACCGTCGAATACATATTTTGCAGTTGCTGTTTGTTTACTTTGATTAATAGTGTATGACATGACTACGCATGATGTTGGTCCCATAGGAACCAACTTGTAGTTTGATGCTGCTTTGTAAGTGACAGGTGATAATGCGTTTCCTGGTAACACCATAGCAAATGCCGATGAAATTACAGCTGTTGTTGCTATAGTTGCTTTTATTATGTTTTTGATTATCATCATATTATACCTCTTTCTTTTTCCCAAGCTCACATATATTATCCACCGATACAACAGTACCGATTAATCCGCTCATACCGCCTCTTTCTGTGGATATATAAGTAATCTCTGAAAATGTTATTGTGGCCTCTTTATAATACACATCCTCTGAAAATGTATCGGAACTTAAAAAGTCGCAATCCTTTAAATAACCGATATTTATAACACCATCGCTTGTTGTAATCGCAAACTGCGGATTGCCCCAGCTGTAATTATAGAACATAGCACAGCTACTCCCTTTATATTGAGCGTCAACATCAAAAAGGAACGGCACAGCCTCATGGTATTCCTTAGAATAAGGCATAAACAGTATTCTGCTTTCGCCATCATGCTCCGAATTCTCTATATTGTAGCGTTCGGCAAGCAGTATACCCGTAAAGGTTACTTCACCCGTCAGAGTTATTTTTGCGTCCATTACATCATAGCCTATGCCAATATCTTTTTTTAGCGTTTCGCTATACATTACGCGAGGTGCTACGCTGATGTAGCACGAGTCTACTATCAGACCCTTACTGCCGATGCTGTCGCCTTCATGTACTATTAATTTATCCTTGCTTACCACGGGTCCTTTTTGAGAGCCTATACATTTCATTTCGTTCAAATCGTAATCATCTGGATTTCTTATGCTGTTGTTGTCAAACGGTTCATATTCATAACCGCCCATTGAACCACGGATAATATATGAACCTGCCGCATTGGGATCGGCTTCAAGGTCGGCAAGCTTTACAAATTCGCCGTTGCCGAGGTACATTTCATTTTCGGGGTCTTCGGTATAGAATTCCGGCAATTCCTCCACAGGTTCTTCGATAGATGTATTGCCTTTATTAATATCCTCTATGAGTTTTATGTATTGTAATGCGTCCTCACAATATTCTACCGATTTAATACTATTGTCTGTGTTTAATATAATTCTATAGCCTTGTTTGGTTTTCTCATCTGCATAAACATATACATTATCTCCGCTGTCTGTGGTAAAGGTTTTGAATTTGTTGATTTCTATTTGCTGAATCGGTTTTTTGTCGTTATCTTTAATTGAAATAAAGCATATAAACGGCTCATCGGAACCCGATTTATATCCGTAAAGCTCCACGGTGTTATTATTGTTATCGGTAAGCGTTTTTACAAGCTCACTACCTTCGGGTGCTGTTATACTCCCGGTTTTTGAAGTATCGGTAACAGTATCGATACTGCTTTGTAAGGACGTTGTATTATCATCTGCCGCTATACTACTGTTTTGTTCGGGCTGAGAACAGCCTGTTAAAGCTACTGTGACCGATAAAGCCATAACGAACAATATTAATCTTAATCTGTCATTCATATTAAGCTCCTTTATGCATATAATCGAGTCGAGGATATCTTTTGGCAAAATTCTTGTATGTGAAAACCTGTTTGTTTATTTGGCAATGTCCTGAATAATTTGACGATCCAGCTTCTAATAAGCTGGAATTAGATCCGCACCCGTTAGCATCATAAACTGTAATTGTTGTATCAGTTTTTCCCGCTAAAACTATAGAGTGGTTATTATTGTTTGATGTTCTTACTCTCAAATGCGTGCCCACCGGTAAATCGGAAATCATAATTTTCAAGTTTCTTGCGGTTAGGAATAAATAATCATTGTTGTCGCTTCCCCAACCAAAATCATTACATTTTGATTCAGATAAATTTTTAGTAAATACACCTTTATACACAAATGCTGCAAACCCATAGCATTGATAACAACCGTCAAAACATCCACATGTTGCAGTTGATGCCTCAGGACTGAAAACACTATGTGCTGAACAAGATGATTTACCATTTACAAAATACTCGCCTGCAGTAAGATTAACATTTTTAGAACCATCAACATAATAGCAGTAATCAATGTTGCCATTATTATATTTGATTTTAGGGGTGTAGCTTGTAAAATGTGTTGCGGCACTGGCCGATGATGCAACCGCTATAGAGATCGCCGCAATTATTGACAATGATGAGATGGTTATAAATATTCTTTTTGCTTTATGTATGAACTTAAGCTTCATTTGATAATTTCCTTTCATTTTAACTCGGAATAAAGCCCGATGTAAGCATAGCTTTTCATCGGCTGTGACGAAGAAATCTTGCCGCAGGAGCGTTAGCTCCTCAGCTTTTCTGTAAGGCAGTAATTCACCTACGATAGTCTGAATGGAACATGCCGCCTATAAAGGCGGGGAACATTGCGGCATTAGGTTACAACTTGATACATCATAAAAATCAATTATCTGTATCAATTTTTAACATAACTTCAAAAATTTATATATATTTGTTTTTTCGCCAATCCTTTCATCAATATATTATAACTCAGGAAATACTGCCTTATAAATTGTATAATTTTCAGATTTTCCTTATGACTGTAAAACATCTCCTCCTTCATTATTACTATCACACTTTCGCACCTTGCATTATCGTAACATCTGCCACCTCCACTGTCCATTCTTTGTAGCCCTGAGCAAAACGCCGCAAACGTAGAAAAGAAGCGGATTTGCAGGACACAAAAAATAATTTTATCACTAAAAATATATAGAAACAGCCAACCAACTTTGGTATAATTAAATTGTACGAAAACCACACGAAAGGGGCTGGCTGTTATCTATCGCCAAGAAATTTTACAGGACATCACATTGTTCACATCTGCACCGAAAGCACAATTCTATGAGAAGCTTTTTCTTAATCTCGCCTATCTCATTTTCCCGAAGCTGCCGCAAAAACAGGGAGAATCGGTTTTTCAAAAAGAGCAAGGTTTTGCACTTTTATTGTTATAAAATGCGAATGTTTTTCCTGTATCACAGATTTAGTGGACTATCTCAATAACAATCTGATAATCGCACATTACTGCGGTTTCAATATCATGAAACCATTGCCGTCCTACTGGACTTTCGACCGTTTCATCAGAAATCTTGATAACGCTCTGCTTAAAAAGCTTATGCAGTCTCAAGTGCTGAAGTTGTCCAAAATGGGTATTATCGACACTTCATTCATAGCTCTCGACTCTACTCCCATAAGTGCAAATACTAAGCAGAATAACCCAAAATCTTTCGCTAAAAACAAGTTTGCAAAAGGCAATCAGCCTAAGTCTGACGAAGACTGCGGTTTGGGTGTTCATACCGCTTCAAATCAGCATAACGAGCGTAATTTTGAATACTATTGGGGTTACAAGAATCATATTCTAGTTGACTGCATTACAGGCTTACCAATCTTTGAAATGACAACTACTGCCGATGTTGCCGACAGCACTGTCGTTCTTGATATTCTAAGCCAAACCAATGATTTTCTTTCAATTGAGGAATGCACATTTTTTGCTGATAAAGGTTACGATGTTAAGGCAATTTACAATGCCGTCAAAGATATTTATCACGGCGAATGCTTTATTCCCATCAACAAGCGTAACACTAAAAATCCGAAGAAGCTTTCAACAGGTCATCCGATTTGTGAAGCCGGTCTCGCTATGCACAAAGACGGCAAATTCTCTGGCAATGGCAGAACTCGCCAAAAATACTGCTGTCCGTTCAAACGTTCAAAATCAGGCTGTTGTCCATGCAATCACAAGAATTGGAACAATGGCAAAAAAACTCGCGGTTGTACTAAATATGTCACGCTTCCCGATGATTACTGACTTTCCATTGACCGTGAATGTGTTTCGTTCAAGAAGATTTATGCACTCAGAACAGAGGCTGAGCGTTACAACTCTCGTTTCAAGCAGACCGGTCAGGAACGTCTTTGGGTGCATAGCTTTAATGCTGCACAAAACCTTAATTCTGTTGCTCATATTGCTTTGCTCGCTGTCGCTCACGCAACTGTTGTCACTAAATTCGAAAGCTCTTATCGCAGTCTTAAATCCGTTAAGTGTATTGCTTGACGAGTTGTTTTGAATATTTCTGCCGGATTTCAGCTCTGTTCGGCTGATGTCAGCTTTGCTGTGCCGTTTTTCTGCTTTTTTATTTGATACTTGCCTATTTTGCGACTTCTGTTAGTTTTTGTTTCATGTTTTGCTCATCTCTATAAAAACGATAATTTTTTCAGAACACTAAATTTAAAGCGATTCCGTTTTTCTTTGTTTCAAATTCACAAAATGCTTTACAACAATGAGAACAATAGTGTGAGCAAAAATGTCCATTTTTTCGATCTTTTATATTGACCTTGCTTTTTTTGGATATGCCGAATATTCCCTTTTTGCATTTTTATTCAGAGTACCACTCGATAATTGCACACGGTACACTTCCTGTGGCAGAAATAACAATCATTCCGCTTTCCATTTCATTGTTGCAGTAAGGACATACCAACCTAATCACCTTTCTAATCATTAATGCTATATCAAATATCAGTTTTAGACATCTTTTGTTTTTCTTTCAAAACCTTTATCATTGTAGTCATATCATTATTTCCTATTATAAAGGGCAGTACGCTTGCGGTTGCATAACAGATATTAACAATGGAAAAATAAAAATTAATGAAATTGCTAACAAGTAATAGTGAAACTCCAATCAAGAAGACATTGCCAACCGCTCCACTCAAAAAGAAAATAACAAGTTCGTGTTTTTCCATTTCGAGAAGGGACTCTTTTTTTATTTCAACATAGCCGTGAAACACAACGGGAGATATGTAAAGTTTGGCTATTTTGATTCTCATAAAATTTGCACCTATATAGATACCATCTACCGGTTTTTTGAAAATAAGGGATGCTATATAATAGAAAATTTCATGGTATATTCAATACTAGAAAAATGAAAAGAAGTGAAAAATGATAAAAGCGCAAACAGAAAATCGGTTATATATAGTTACTCCTTTTTACAATATGATCACTATTTCTTTTATTTCTCCGTACATTCGCTTTGTCCTTGTGTAATTGTCCGCTTCACAAAACAAAAAATTGCACAAACACTCACCCGCATTTTTGTCAATTCTGTATACTATACATTACATCAATTGAATTGACAAAACTGTAAAAGTGTTGTATAATAGAGTAAATAAAAAAACACCACACACAGGCTGTATAGTTCCTGCAAGAACGATACAGCCCCTCATCAGCTCGATGCGAAACCATCTGACTGACTTAGTGCAATAGTGCCTTTAGTGTGCTTTATTATAGCACATTTAATATAATACAATTTTGCAAGAGCTTTCAGAAGTTTACCAGACGCTGGAGGCTCTTGTGTTTTTAATCTGATATACAAGGCGTAAATCCGCAGTGTATATCCCCACCTGCCGCATATCAAAGGCAGTACAAATTGAATGCCGACCATTGTCAGAGATGACCTACAGCCGAGATAACTACGCATTAGTTCTGAGAACATCGTGTAAGCAACACGGGAGAGGAACAGTAAACACCGATTTACTGCAAACCACCGACTAACAGT
>OBJJ01000175.1_pt1 | contig 13946 bp, 15 predicted proteins | sample 1481611 | NCBI WGS metagenome assembly OBJJ01 (sample SAMN02044696, study PRJEB22538) | human gut metagenome
TCAAGGTAGAGAAGGGCGAAAAGCTGTGAAGTTTGATTGCCGATCGGTATTCCGATATTCGCAACTGCTCATAGAAATAAAGCCCATTTCCTGCGAAAGCTCTATGAAAAATAGAAGCTCCTTGCAATAGGTCAGCGCCTTTGCTTGTAGCTTCTGCCGTTGTCTGTATTCCTGCGCGTCCCGAAGGTCTAATTCGTTCGCTTCAAGGACGCATTCGTAAATGTCCACCGCTTTATCCTGTATCCTGTTTACAAGCGTGAAGCGGTATTTCTTCGGGTAGCGCTCCGTCGAATTCGTGATCGTGAAGGTGTGCTTTACAAGGTCTTTCGCTTTCACAATCACGTTGAATTCCGTCGGTTCTTTCCGCTCCCGCTCCGGTCTTTGCATAAATGCACCGTCCTTTCCGCATTCGCTCGATTATCGCGGTATCGTCGGCGCACCCGTCGAAATCGAAGCCCGCTTCGGTAACGGTCAGCGTTGCCGCGTTCCCTGTAACCGTTGTTCCTGTGATCTGCAATACCTCCGCACCGCAAGCCGCGCATGGCGGGGAAAGCTCCGCAAAGATGTTTCCGATCACGCACGATAATTCCGCCACCGTGCAAGCGTACCGCGTCAACATTCGATCCTCTGCAAACTCTCGTTCCAAATGCCCGTAGACGTTACGCCGTCGAGATCATCGAAGAGGATCAAGAACGGATTTGTCGTAATGTCATTGAAAAGCACCGCTTCCAGCATATCCACGCGCGCGTCAAGCGCGTTCGTGATGTTCAGAAGGTTTGTTGCCGCGTTATCGTCAAGGACGGTTTGCAAGCCGTTAAACCATGCGTTGAAATCCGCCGCCGCCTGTGTTTCAAAGTCCGCCATGTGTTGCTCGAACGCGTTGTATTGCGCGTCGCCCTGCAATTTCAGCGAATTCATATACGAAACAAGTATGTTGTACTCCGCCGCCGAAAGGGATTGATATTCAGCGAACCACGCTTGAAGCTGTGCGTTAAAAGCCGCCGTGTCGATCTGCTGAACGACTGCGGCAACAACGCCGCAAAGCGACGTGTTCAAGCGCTGATCCGTGATCTTGCTTTGCGTGATTGCTGTTACGCCCGCGCCCACGTAGATGTCCGCCAGCGCAAGCTCGTAAATGTCCGCGTCCCTCTGCAATGCGGGCGCGGTAGGGGAAGCGCTGAACGAAGAAGATTTTACCTTCACCGACATAACGCGGTTTGTTAAGTCCCAGCGGACGACAACGCGATCAATGCGGTTCAACTGTCCGTCCGCCGTGTCAAGCTCGACGGCAAGATCGCCCGTGTTGAAGTAGAAGTAACCGTTGATCCACGCTTTGCCCGTTTTTACGTTCAGCTTCATTCCGTCGTTTGCAACGACTTGAAGCCCCGTCGAAGGGACGGGGAAAACGCCGTTCCCGATGAACGAAGCAAAGTATTCCGCCCAATCCTCCGCCTTGTACGTGCGATCGTGCGAAACGCTGTTGAAGAAACTTGATTTTTCCATGCTGTGAAGCCCTCCTTTATTTCGTAATCTGCCGAATTTGTGTCAGAAGCGCGGGCAAGCTCTCGCCGAAGGTAATATCTATTTCTTCGCCGCTGGTTTCGTAGGTTTCCGCAATCTCCGTTATGCGAACGTCAATGCGGACGTTCCAGCGCTTATTGATACACGTTACCCGATCGCCTAAATCGTAGTCCGTGCCGTACTTCAAATTCGCGTTCGTGTTGATCTTCGATCCGAAAGCAAGCGTTTCTGCGTATTGCTCCAGCTCTTCAACGCCGCGCGCGGAAAGAAGCGCTAAATACTGCGCCGTTGTAAGCGTTACGGTCTGCCCGCTCTCGTTTTCGTATTCCTGCACGATGTCCGTTGCATTGATGAAAACTTCGTCGCGGGAAAGCCCCGCCGCGCTTCCTCCGACTTCCGCAACCTTCCGCGCAACGCCTTCTTTTTCCTCTCCGCCGATGTAAGCCGTTGTTTTAAGGTTTTCAATACTGTTCGTGTATTCCTGTTCCACGATGTTGTCAAATTCCTGTGAAAAGATACAAGGCGCGTTTCCTGCGGCATTTCCCGCCGTAAGGTCGCGCCCTTTGTAAACGGAAAAGGTGTGCTTTCCCGTCCGTGCGTTTGTTGTAACCCGAATACCCAGCTTCGCCGCCTTCGCCGCCGTTTCCGCCGCAAGCTGGGCGTTCACGTACTGTTCGGAAGTATAGTCGATTTGCCCACTTCCGGTGTCTGCGTCGGTCGTGGATATGCTGAAATTCGGGATATTGCGCGCCGCTCCTGCGTTCGTGCAAGTCTGCTTCACAATGGCGTATAGAATGTTCTGTGTCGTGTCCTTCGTGATGATCTGCGTTGTCAAAATGCGCTTGCCGATCCACGAAAGCAGGAACTTTCCTTGAACCTCTATTTCCTCCATGCCCTGTGAATTCTTTGTGATGTGAATATAGCGGATTTCCGCCGCTTCGTTGCCGCCGCGCTTGATGATGATATTTTCCTTCACCAGCAAGCGGGCGTGTTCCTCCGTGAAGGGAACGAGCAACTTGAATTCGCCGCAACTCCAATAACGCCGCGTCCATATTAAGGACGAAATCTTTTCGACGATCCCTTGAAGTGTCATATCGCGGCTATAAACGTATAATTCCACCGCGCTACACCCCCAAATACAAGTTATTGTGATAGATCGAAACTTCGAGATTTTCGGCGTTCGCGTCCGCTGAATAACGGAAGAGATTGTCGCCCACGGCGATCTGCAAATACGAACTATCAACGTCGAGATAGCGGAACGCGTCTGTAATCGTGCCGCCACGGTTCAGCTTCACGGCTTTTTCACCGTAGCCCGTGGAAACGGTTAAAACGTCGCCCGCTACAAGCGAAATATTCAGCTTGATAAACTCCCGTGTATCGACGTTCAGCAATACGGGATTTGTAACCGCGCCGATCGCGCGGAACTCGATCCGGATACCGCTTTTCACGTCGCCGGAATTGTAGACGTTCACAATCAGCGACGGCTGGCGATAGCCGATTTCCCAGCCGTCGTAAAGCTCCAGCCCGTCCGGAACGGGGAATTCAAAGCCGCCGATCCACGTTGCTATGTCCTCGCGTGTTTCCGTTTCCTCTCTCCAAAACGGATTAAGGCAAGACAAACTAACCGTGAATTGCTCGAAGATCGGCTTTCGCTTGAAGATCGGCGCGTCGTCGATCTTGCACCCGATCACCCGCCGGAAGTCGCCGAAAACATACGTCAACGTTGCTTCGTACTGCGGATTTAATATGCGGTTCAGCTTCCGGCGTAGGTTCTGCGCCGCTTGCTTATCCCGCTCCTTGATGTATCCCACGATGTCAATATCGCGGCTTTCGATCCGATAGCCCAAGTATGTGTCGCCGTCCTGCCCCATGCTGTTGGTGCTGTAAATAGCGTTCCGCACGTCGGAAAGTCCGGTAACGTCCTTGAAGTTTACGTGATACGAAGAAGCGGGGGAAAACTCTATGCTTTCCCCGCGCTCGTTCGTGTAGATCAATTTTTCTTGTGTCCTCATGCCATAACCTCCCGCGCAATCTGCCGGAACTGCCGCGCCGCCTGTCTTTGCTGTTCGGCGTAGCTCGTTTCGTTCGCATAGATGTTTTGCACGACTTCAACGGAAGGCGTACCGCCGCCGCGCGTGTCGCGTCCCTCTCCGGAACGGAATTCCGGAACGGCGTTCGACGTTTCGCGCCGGATCGAACTTTCAACGTCGCGCATTTCGCGGGCGAAGCCTTCGCCCAAGCCCTGCGCCATGTACGAACCGATACGGGCAAAAACCTTCGACGGGGAATTGATGTCCATTTCCTCTTCAACCGCCGCCACAATATCCCTCATCATAGAGCGGACGCGGCTTTCAAGCCAGCCGGACATATTTTGAAAGCCCTGCCAAATGCCGCGCACCATCTCTTCGCCCGCTTCCGTGAACTGCGATACGTAAGAGCGAAGCGCGGTAATAACGGGCTGAATGATTTGTGCAACCTTGCCCGTGATCTGCGGGATACCCGCGATCATTCCTTGCGCTATGCTCTTGTCGATGTTCGTTCCTTCGGTTACGAACTTTTGATGTTGTGCCGTGAATGCGGTAATAATGCTTTGCGCGATCTGCGGTACTTTCTGCGTGATCTGCACGATACCCGCCACCATGCCGGAAGCTATGTTCTTGTCGAAGTCCTGTCCGGCTTGATTGAAACGTTGAGCTTGCGCCGTCAGTCCGGTAATAACCCGCTCGACGATCGCGTTCACCGCTCCGGACAAGCCTTCAATGTTCGCAATAATGCCGTTGTTCACGGCGTTTACTGCTTCCGCCGCCGTCAGCGCGCCCGCTCCGCCCATTGCGGCGGTCATATCACCTTCAACGCCGCCCATGTTGTCGGTGAAGCCTACGCCCACGCCGTCCGCCATGTTGCCGCCGATTTCAGCGAATACCGTTGACGGGGAATGAATGCCGAAGAAGTCCTTGATACCCGAAACAAGGGACGAAGCCCAGCCGGATACCTTTTCCCACAACCACGAAGCCGCGCCGCTGATACCTTCCCACAAGCCGTGAAGAAGGTTTGCGCCCGCGTTTATCATTTCGCCGCCCAGCGACGCGAACGCTTGCACAATGCCGGAAACAATCTGTGGAACTGCCTTCACGATTTCAACTATGATCGTCGGCAAATTCTGAATGAGCGCCACGAAAAGCTGAACGCCCGCCATAATGATTTGGTCGATGTTGCCGATCAGCGCGTTTACAATTCCGCTTATGATCTGCGGGATCGCTTCAACAATCGTTGTGATGATCTCCGGAAGGGCGGTAATTAACGCCGTCAGAAGGTCGATACCCGCTTGAATGATCTGCGGGATTGCGGAAAGCAAACCGTCGATCAAGCTGGTTATCAACTGCGGAAGCGCCGCAACAAGAACGGGGATCGCGTTTATAATGCCTTCCGCCAGCCCTGTTACAAGCTGTAAAGCCGCGTCGAACAGCAACGGGATATTGTCGATCAGAACTTGCACGATGTCCGTTACAAGCTGAACCAGCGAAGGAACAAGCGTCGGCAACGATTGAGCTATGCCCGTAGCGATATTCGCGATCATCTTCACCGCGAATTCAAGGAAGGTCGGTAACATTTCCGTTAGCTTTTCGATCGCGAACGTAACCATACCCAGCAAGCCGTCTGTGAAGTCCTCCGCCGCGCTCTCTGCACCGGAAAGCGCACCCGTCAAGCCTTTTCCGATAAGCTCGACGAACGGCGTTATTTCCTGCAAAAGCTCCGCCGCAAGCTGTTTCAGCTTTGTAATGATCGGTTCAGCAATCGCGCCCAGCGCCGCCATAGCGCTGTTCAGATTTGCTGTTGCCTTCTGCGCGTCGATAATGTCGCCGTTTACCTCTCTGTACTTGTCCGCCGCTTCTGAATAAAGCCCGTTCAACGTGGACGTTATAAGGGCTTGCCGCTCCTGCTCCGATGTGCAAGCGTCAAGGCTGGCTTGAAAATCATCTTCGGAAACGCCCGCCCAATTCAGCGCGTCGGCAAGATTGCCCGTGATTGATCCCGTCTTTGCCGTTTCGTTCGCGGCTTCGGTCAAGCCTTCAATCGGCAAGCTGTCGCCGAATGTCGCGTAAACGCCCGTGCAAATGTTTGTCCAGTCCGAAAGCTCTTTTTCGTTCGTAGTCAGCTTCGCAAGGTGCGCGGCGGCTTCCGTTGCCTGTCCGTCGTCGCCAAGAACGCCGTACAACTCCGTATAGGTGTTTTTCGCGTCCTCTGCCGAATGTCCCGCCGTCGTGAAGCTGGTTTCAAGTTTGCCCATATTTTCGCGGGCTTCGCGTGTTTCTTCGGCAAGCCCGAAGAATGCCGCACCCGCCGTGTCGATCGCCTCACCCATAGCCGCGCCGATCGCCGCACCCATAGCCGCGCAAGCTGCGCCGATCGCCTTTCCGACTTTGCCGACGGTTTCGCCGACGCTCTCCCAATCCACCTTTGAGCTTTTCAGCTTTTTAGAAGTGTCGTCGATTTCCTTTTGAATTTTCACCATGTCGGCTTTGGTGTTGTTCAGATTTGTTTGCATTTTCTGATATGCGGGATTTGTCGGTTCGATACCGTTATCGCGCATTTTCTTCAATGCCTTTTCCGCCGCTTCTGCCTTCTTCGCCTGTTCGTCGAACTGCTTTTGTAATAGCTTCTGTTTCGCGGTCAGCGCTTCCACGCTGTCGGCGTTGTCGGCGAACTCCGCCGTCGTCAGTTTCATTTCCGATCCGATTTCGCGAAGGGAAGAATTTATATTAGTGCAAGCGGCGCGATACTCTTTTTCGCCTGTAAGGTCGATTGATGTTTTGATCTGCTCTTCTTTCGCCATTTATATCCCTCCCAGCACGTCGTCAATATCAACTTCTTTCGGAACGGGCTTGAAACGATCCGGATTGAATTCACGATGAATTTTGAAAAGCGTCAAAATTTTATACGGTGTCATGCGCCATACTTCGGCTTCGCTCCAGCGAAGAAGCGTTACGCCGATATAAAGAAGGCGGGCAAGGTCGATTATTCCTTGCCCGCTGTCGCGTTTTTTTCGATGTCCTCTTCGTCGTCCTCTTCCTCTTCGTCCCGTTCGGGCGGTTCGGGCGTTCCGTTGTTGCCCATAGAAAAGGATTTGAAGATCGCCGCTTTCACGTCGGCGAAATTGCCCGTATGAATGAGCTTGCCCACCTGTTTTTCGGTAAGCGGTTCTTCGTCGTCCGCCGCGCCCTCATTCAAAAGCACGGTCAGAAGCCAACGAAGATTTTTAATGCTGTCCTTGCCGGAAAGCACGGTATCAAGGCGATCAAAGCCGCCGAATTTGTCCTGCATTTCGTCGATCGCGTTCAGACTGAAAAGAAGGTGTCTTTCCTTGTCCAGCATGATCGGGAAGCGTCCGTCTTTAATTGCGCTCATAGCAGAATAAGGCGGGAAGCCTTTTTCAGACTTCCCGCCGTTCCTCCTTTCGATATTCGATTAACCGCCCGCGTTATTAGGTTCGCGAACGGAAGTGAACCAAGCCGCCGCCACGCTGTTCGTAGGCTCTGCGACGTGTTCAGCCTTCCACAATCCGTCGGAACGCTTGATGAACTGTCCGACGATCTCCGGCGTAGTAAATTCGATACTATCGCCCTTCGTGGTGTAATTTTCATCGGGGATCGCGAATTTGACCTTGTAAAGCCAAATGTACTTGTACGTTCCGCCCGCCTTCTTCGCGCGGAAGCCGATTGCGGTATAGGGTGCTTCGTCGGTGTCAGAACCGTAAACAACCTTGTCCGTGTCCTGCTTCTGTCCAAGCAGGGCGGCAAGGTCAGCCGGAAGAAGATCATTCACGTTCAGCGTGATTTCTCCGGATACGAATTCTTTTACAACTTCGTCCGTGCCGTCGTCGGCGTAAAGGATCGCTTCGGCAACTTCAACGGAAATTTCCGCCGAAATAGCTTTCGCCATACGCACGGGCGTTCCGTAGTCCTCCGCGCCGTCCGTGCCGATCGTGATGGGTGCGCGGTAAAGATCGCGCAATCCGATTGTTGCCATGTGTCATACCTCCATATACTTGATTTCAACGGGAACGTGGTAATATCCCGTGTCCTGCTCGTATGTTTCCGCGTCTATCGTGATCGCGTAGAACCCCGCCGCCTTCAACGCCGTTTTCAAGCGTTGAAGAATGTCGATGTAATCCGTTTTTGAATAGACGTGTACTTGATACGTGAATTCCTGCGCGCCCTCTTCATCGTCTGAAAAGAACGTGTCGCGCCCCACGACAAGCTGATAGACGATAAAGCAAGCCGCCTTCCCGCCGTATTTAAGGCGTTCGACGGGAACGCCCAGCTTTTCAAGCTCCGCTTTTAACAAGCTGTCAACGTTCTTCATTTTGCTTTTCCTCCCATACGCGGCGCATTTCCGAAACAACGTCGTCCGCCGCCTTTTCATTCGCCGCCGTGAACCACGGGCGCGCGGGCATATTTGAACGCCCGTAATTAAGGACGAAGCCTTTTTCCGCGTTGCGTACTCCGTGCTTGTCCTTTCCGTTCGGATAGATTTCAACTCGTTTTCCGCCGTCAATCTCTTTCACGGCGGATACTTTGATGGACGCAAGAAGCGCCCCCGTGCTTCGTCTGCTGTTGAACCTTGTCTTGATCTCTTCTTGCTGTGCCTTCTGCATTACTGCGCCACCCGCTTTGAGCATTTCCGGCACGGCTTCTTCAACGATCGCGTCTTGCCGAAGCATTGCTTCTTGTACGTCGTCCAGCCCGACAACGTTAAACTTCGCCATTGTTGCCGCCCCCTTCCGCTTCCGGAAGATTAACCAGCGTCAACTCTGTAAATTCTCCGTTCCCGTGCGTGTACGTCCGAAGGACGCGATACCGTTTCCCGCTCGAAACGGGATATTCCACGATCTGCTGTTCCTCATACTCGAAGGAATGCACGTCGAATTTTAATTCCGTCGTATAGCCCGCCTGTTGCGCCTTGTAGAACTCCGAAAAGCCCACGGATTTCTTGTCAGCGAAAACCGTTGTCGCGGTTTCTGTGCGGGCGACGGGGAAGCCGTGTTCGTTCGTGCGCGGCGAAGGTTCAGACAAGGCGATCAAGGTTATTTGTTCGCCCCATCTCATTTATTCGCCCTCGCTTTCTTCGGTGTAATCAGCGGTCAGCGACAAGGCGCACTTCAAATAATCGTATGCGTTGCGGTAACGCTCCGCGTCGTCATTGAAGCCGAATTCCGCCTTTGCATAAAGCACAACCGCCCGATCAAGAAGGGGATCGCCCAGCGTTTTACTGGACGATCCCGCTTCCGCCGGAATGTTGATACCGACAAGGCGAAGATCAGCGATCGCCGCGTTTATGAGATCGGAAACTTCGCCGTCAAGCGCCGTCCCGCTCAACCGCAACGCCAGCTTTACCTTGTCAAGCATTTGTCAGCCCTCCCGCTTTAGGTGGTCGCCTTGACCAGCTTCACGATGGCTTCGCCGATAGCGGGCGCGCAATCGAAGATCGCGATACCGCTATACTTGTAGCTGTTCGTGTCGATGTCGTAGGCGCTCTTCACGCCGATATTTTCGGCAAGGTTCGCACAAACCTTCTTGAAGTCGCCCAAGAAGGCTTCGTGATCCGCGACGTAATCGGACAGAAGAACGGGATAGCCATACACGAAGTACGCGTTGTTCTGAACGGTTACAATGTGGTTCTTGCTGTTGTCCTGCAACGGCATAAAGTCGGTGAACAAGGTTTTCTTGTTCATAACGAACTTGCCGTTGCGGTCATAACCGGAAGGCAGAAGCCCGATCAGCGTTTGGACGTTCGCGGCGGTAAGTGCGCCCGTCTTTGCAACGGTAACGCTGTTGGTTTCGTCCCAAGTGTTCGCCACGTTAATGCCCTTCGGCTGGGAAGTACCCGTGCCGTTGATAAGCAAATCTTCGACTTTGCGGGCGATAGCTTCCGCCAGCATATTGACGATCCAGCTTTCAAACGCGGTAATGCTCATAGTCATTACAGTATCGGAAATCTGAACCAGCTTGACGATCTCATAACCGGAAAGGGAAACGGTGGTCAGCGTGTCAGCGGCGGCGGTAATGCTTGCGTTCTCGGTGTGGATCGCGGCGGCGTTGTTCGTGCCTTCGATCGCGAACTTTACAGCGCCCTTGACGTGCAGAAGGGTAACTTCATTCAGCATAGGCGCAAGCGTCTTTACCTTGCTGATAATCTCGTTCGCGGTCTGCGTCGGGATAACCTCCGCACCCGCGCCGCTGGCGTTGCTGAATGCGCGCTTCTCTGCGTCGTTCAGCGGAAGGCGGCGAATGTTTTTCAGCCACGCGGAACGATATTCGGGCGTACCGAAGGGATCATCGGGCGCGGCGTTGTCGTCGCCGTTGTTCTGCTGGAAGGAACGGGAAACAATGCCCGCGCCCTTCGCGATATTGTCAAGAATGCCGTTGCGCTTCTCGGCGGCGGCAATCAGTCCGGCGCGCTCTTCGGTGAGCTGGGTAGTTTCCTGCTCCAGCGCGTCAATCTCTGCGGCGGTCATAGCGTCGCCGCGCTGTTCGATCTCCTGCTTGATAGCCGCAAGGCGGGCTTCGATCTCTTTAATTCTCATTGTGTTAAACCTCCGTCATTAGTTTGATTTTCAAAAGTTTCTTCCGGCGTTCCAGCCGCTCCTGCTGTTCCCTTTCGATCACTCCGTCGAAATAGGATCGTGCCGAAATATCGGTATCGGCGTTCGCCGGAATGGATACCGCCGAAACGTCGTAAACCTTCGCAATTTTTAAGATCGTGCGTGTGCGTGTGTCGCGGTCGTAGCTATCTTCCGATACACGGAAAGCCCACGACATTTTCGTAACAAGTCCGTTCTTGATTTCCTCGAACATATCTTGCGCCGCGCGCGATTTCGACAAGTCCGCGAACGTGAAAAGCCCGTTATCGTTAGCTTCAACGCCCAGCGTCCCGTTGGAAAGGCGGGCAAGCACCTTTCCTTCGTGGTTATACTGCATGATTACGTCGGACATATCCGCGCCCGCAAGGGCGTTTCGGTCGATCCGTTCGTAATATTTGTTCCCGTCCCACTCATACAGCAAATACGGCTTGTCGAACGTTGTTGCGTAGCCCTCCACGTAGAAATCCGTATCAATTCGCTTCTCCGCCGCCGTCGGGATCAATAGCGGCTGGATCATTGTTCGGTACTCCCGATCCGTCTTTTTTGGCATTTGGTGTAACCTCCTTTCCCAATTCTGAAACTTCCGCGTATTCCTTGCGGATATAATATTTCTCGCCGCCCTCAACGTGCGCCATGTTCCAAACGTCCATAACGCCGTTGCGGTTCAGCAAGCCGCGGTCAAATAACTGTGTGCTGATATTCAGCTTCGTTTGATTGCTTGCGTATTGTAAGCGGTTCGCGGTAAACGTGATCGCGTTCCCGAAGGACAATTCCCGCGCCGTGTACGTCATATTCGACATAACAAGCGAAAGCTGGATCGCGAAAGGCTCGATCTTGCCTTCGTAATACGCGTTCCATTCGTCCTCCGTGTATTTGTTTTGCAGAATGCCCGCGTTCGTGCCGAAGTAGTTAAACACGTTTTCATTGATCTGCGCCATCTGCGCGGCGTTGACCGTGAACGGCTTGCTTTCGATCGGCTTCACGTCAGCAAACTTCGCGTCGTAGATCACCATTCCCGACTGATTTTCCGCCGAAAGGTTATCCGCCGTGAAGCGCTTGCGCTCCTTCGTGATGTCCTCCGGCTTCAACATATTTGCAACCTTCGCCAAGAAGCGAATAGAAGCCGAATTTTTAACGCCGTTGATAATGCCTTGATTTTGTGTATGGATCAACTGCATTGTAGGGCGAAGCGCGGCGTTACTCTCTCCGAAGAAATCGTCGGTATACTGAAACTGCGTCATTACGCCGACGCGTTCAAATTCGATCGCGGCTTTCTGCCCGCTCCCGAACGTATAACGCAAAAACGGCGCGCCGTTGTACTCGACAACTTCGCACCGTTGAGGAAGCAGGGGATAATACCCGATCAGCCCGCCGAATTCATCTTCGATCGGAACAATGAAGCAAGTATTATTCACCGAAAGGATCGTCGCGATCCTGTAAATGAACTTCGATGTATCCATGAACGGATTAGGCTTGAACTGTAACGTCCGTTCAAGGTTCTTTTGCGCCGTGCCGCTGATCTCCGGTTTCAGCTTTGAAGCGAAGGACGCGAACGAATGTATCGCCGCGCGCGTAAGCTCCATTTCGTAAATACTTTCCGGCGCGTTGCTGAAAACGGGCGTGTACCCGTTTAGCATTTTGAAATAGCCTTCCGCCTTCAAGTCGGCTTTCGGCTTCCGGAAGATAGTTTCAAAAACTCCCATGTTGTTATCACCCCGCATTTTTGAGCATTTCGCCGATTTCGTTATAATATTTCTGCCGCACGGTCAGCGCGTCGATCACGGAAACAAAGCCGTCAATTCGCGCCCGCTGTTCGATCTTCACGGGACGGAACTTCCGCGTTTCCATGTTGTGCTTCAATGCGACGTTGAGGAAGTGCGCCTTCAACAAGTTATTGTCGGCAATCTTGAAATTGCCGTCCTTGATAACGCCTTCAAACTCACGGATCACGGGCGCAAGGTTTTCACCCTGCCATACGTCGTCCGTCTGCCAGCCCGCGTTCTTCAAGTCGTCGATCAGATATTGCGCGGAATAGCGGTCGTACCCGATCTTCAAGATATATATTCCGTACTGATCCCGAAGCATAGAAAACCATTCGTAAACGTCGCGATAATCGACGTGGTTTTCGCCGGATAGCTTGACGATCCCTTGCTTTACGAAGATGTCATACGGTACGCCGTCGATCGCTTGCGCCGTTTCAAGGCGGTTCGCGGGCATAAAGAATTGTGCGAAGGCATATAGAACGCCGTCCCGCTCGATCACGACGGAAGCGGCGGTCAAGTCTGTTGTTTGCGAAAGGTCTATGCCGCCCACGGCGTAGCTGTCCTTGAAATCCTCCAGCTTCGCGTGAATTCCTGCGCCGTCAACGACGACGTAATCAAGCCACGCGACGGAAGAATTCTGCTTGATATTGCAATACTTCGTAAGGAATTCAGCCCGCTTCGACATACTCATTTCGGCGACGGCGATTTCCTCTTTGAAGAAGTCCGGCGAAACGGAAACGCCCATATTCGGATTTGCTTTTTTAAGCTCTTCAAGGTCGTTCCATTTCTCCACGTCGTCGATCATGTAAAGCAAGGGAAGAAGGCGGCGTTCCTTGCTTCCGCCCTTCAAAAACGCGGTCGATCTCTTCATCAATTCATCGAAGATACCGTCGTTTTCGTAACCCGCCGTTGAGATCGAAAGGATCATCGGCTGGCGGCGCGCACCAAGCGCGGATTTCATAACTTCGTACTGCTTCAAGCCGCCGTCGCCGCGCCACGACGCGACTTCATCATTCACGACTAAATGCGGATTGAAGCCGTCGGATTTCTTCGCGTTGAACGCAAGCGGCTTGATCGCGGTATTGCTTTCTTCGATGTAAATATCGGAACGGCGCTTCTTCGATAGGTCGGAAAGCTCCGGTTCTTTTTTAATCATCTGATAGAAATTGTCGTAAACGATGTTCGCTTGCTCCAGCTTCGGCGCAAGGCAATATATTTTCGCGCCGTATTCGCCGTCAAGATACGCCATGTACGCAATGACGGCGGACGCAAAAAGCGTTTTGCCGTTCTTGCGCCCGATCACAATAAACACTTCGCGAAAGACGCGCGTTCCGTTCTCTTCGACGATCCCGAACATAACGGAAACGGCGGCTTTCTGCCACAACTCCAGCTTCAAAAGGTCTGTGCGCCCTTCGCAATGATGGCAAAAGTTTTCGATGAACCGAATTGCCTTGTTTGCCTTCTTCGCGTTGAAGGTGAAAAGCCCTTCTTGAAGCCCCTTCACGATGTATTCATACAGAAGGCGAACCCACTTGCCGACGGTTATATTTCCGGAAGAAATGCCGTCGAAATACTCATAAATGTAATTTGAAAAGGGCATTTTTATTCGTCCCGTAACGCCTGTAAACGGCTTTCTTTTTTCTTCTCCGGCGGTACAAGATCGCAAAGCTGTTTGATAATAGCGGCGTGATTTTTTGTCATGGCGATATGTGTTTTCACCGCGTCGCTTTGCTTCGTCCCGCTCTGATTTGCGCCGTTTTGGTATTCGACGGTGTATCCCTCTTCGTTGATGATCTCTTGCAATTCTTCAAGGGATACCGCCATGAACGCCGCGTTCTTGATAAGGCTTTCGACGGTCTGCAACTTGTTTTTGTCCAAGTCTTTGAAAATGCGCTTCAATCGGAAAAACTCCCGCTTGATCTTTTCTTCTTTCGTCAAGTCCTTCTTTGTCGCCATAAATATCCCCCCCTTTTCCGGTCAACCCACACCCCCTTAAACGCGTACGCCCGTTATGCGCGCGC
>OBJJ01000183.1_pt1 | contig 13528 bp, 19 predicted proteins | sample 1481611 | NCBI WGS metagenome assembly OBJJ01 (sample SAMN02044696, study PRJEB22538) | human gut metagenome
AGGGATAAAGGATGAAGCGGTGAAGGGGAAAAATATACAGTCGACCTATTGACAAAATTAAAGATATATGATATGATATAACTATCAAAAATGAAAGGAAGGTAAGTATAATGAGATTTAAGGAAATCTATAATTTGAATTGTGAATGGTGTTTTGATACTGATATTTTATTATCAATTTACGGAGAAAATGAAGAGATTATAAAGGAAGATGTCAATATGTCGTGCAGGAGAATATTACGTGATTACGGAGAGTATAAGGTTTTAAATTTTGGTTTGTGTTGGGTTGACTTAACATTAAAAGGATGCATATAAAATGAAGAGGCGCAGTAATAAAAACTTAAAAGAAAAAAAGGAGATCAACAGCATGAAGGAATACAAAATAATTTACAGAATAGGCGGATCATACAGCGTAATTGATAAAATTTTTGATGAAGATTCTGCTTATATGGTTTTAACTATGGTTATAAAAGCGGGATATGAAGATTCACGAATAGAAGTAGAGGAGGAAGGCGAATGATATGTATAACTTATATGATATAACAAAAGGAGGTAATTAAATGAAAATTTATCTAGCGAAAACCAATGGTAACAACTTTGTAGTATTTACGGACGGTGAAACCGGACAAGTGTTTGATGGTGCTCCCGCTGGAATGTATTATGGTATTGATCTTTATGCAGAGGATGCAGACATGAAGTTAGCACAGATGTTTGCGGATGACGGCGTATTAACAGATTACGAAGAAATTCATTCGCGCATTACGGTTTTGTGGAGAGATTTAGAAAATGACGTTAGAATTAAACTAATTAGAGTATATTAAGGAGGAAAATGATAGATGCTCAAAATCTTTGATCGCCAAACTAATACTTTTTTCCTGGTTCCCGGGCGTATTACTGGATGCGCCCGGCTCGAAGAACTAACGGATAACTGGAACAGTACAGTAGTATTTGCGAGAGTCGAGAGCGCAAACGGAAGAGTTGATTTTTATAATCTTATGAGATATAATATTAAGGAGGATGTACATGAAGATCTTAACAACTAACCTTATCGGCCCCTGCACGCTCCGCGTAAGCCAATACGATCACAGTAAGGCCGATTACAGACAAGCTTATGAGCGGTGTTACGCCGCTAGGATCGTCGACTATGCGGCTGGCGGTGAATTTTTTATTGATGTATCAGATCTGCCAGACCTGGTGCAGATGTACCAGTTAATAATACGCAAGGGGGAGTAACAGATGGCACGACAACAGTTTTACGTTGCATCTTGGGTTGATTATGATGTGGGGGACCCGAAAACCGTCCCCCGCGCTGATCTGGAAGCCGCTGTGAGAAAAGCTGCAAAGGCCGCGAATCAGCGGCTTTTGCGCTTAGAGCGCGCGGGGGCAACAACAGGCGTCTACATGTCCGCTATGCAAGACTTAGGGTTAGATCGCAAGCGTTTTAAGGAGCGTCCTAAGAGTTTAAGTTTGGCGGAACTTAGGCATGAATATGCGTCTTTACGGTCTTTTTTGTCAGCGCAAACAAGTACGATCCAGGGCAGGAAACAACGTCTGGGGAAAATATATAATACATTACAGGCCCGTGGATACGAGGGCAGTTATGATGAAGCTATGTATGATCTCGAAAAAGCGTTTACTGAGCATATCGAACAATATTTTGATAGTAAAACCGTGTACGATGCCGTAGTCAAAGGGAACGTCGATCTCTTAGAGACACTGGCGAATAAACAAGAAGAGATCCGCGCCGCACCGGATAAAGGCCGTGTTTTACTGGATTACATGCACCAGGCTAAAGAGCGGCGCGAGAATCAGCCGAAGGGGATTGCAGAACGGGCGAAATTGAAAGGAAGGTGGTAAAATGCGAAAATCCCAGGATCTCTATGTATCGACTAAAAATGAAGAATTTATAGAAGTCCTGGGAACACATGAGTATAGTGTAGCGGCAAAGAAGTATGCGAAATTTGAGTACATAGACTGTACCTGTACGCTTGACATCGAGACGAGCAACAAAGACGAGGACGGATTATTGTATGCGGTCCAATGTAATATTGATGGGGAAAATTGCCAGGTAAGATATATCGAGGATTTTATCGATCTGGCGGAACGTCTGGTTGAAGAGATGGGGTTGTGCCTGGAAAGACGAATAGTCTTTTATATACACAATCTGGGATATGAGCAATGGTACATGATCCAGATATTGGGCGAACAGTGGGGCATCGACAGCGCGTTATATACAAAGCCTCATAAGCCTCTTACAATTCGGTTTGGCAATGGAATCGAGTTTCGGGACAGCCTTAAATTGTTTCAGAAATCGCTGGCGGGGGCAACAAAGGGTTGCAAGCACGCAAAGCTATCCGGGGATCTGGATTATCGCATGTGGAGAACCCCGGATACGCCGCTGTCCCCGGATGAGTGGAATTATTGTATTAATGATGTACAAGGCTTGTGGGAAGCGATCGAACGACTAAAAAAAGAGCACGGCTACAACCAGGCCACGATCCCCCTTACCAATACCGGCATGGTACTGGACGAGGTCAATCGCCGGATACGGGCAGACGGAAAAGTGTTTGCCGCTATGAAAGCCCTGGCCCTGGATAAAGAGCAATTAGCGTTGGGTTACAAATGTATGGCGGGAGGAGACACCCACGGGACAAGATGGCGCGCCGGGCGTGTATACAATAATTGTAACAGCGCGGATCTAAAGAGTGCGCACCCGTCCCAGATGATACTTAAAGACTTTCCGGCAGGGGAACCATTAACGATGCCTGCCAACTTGCCGGAGGGAGATCTATCCATGCTGATTGATAATCATATGGGATGGATCGGGATGGTATTTGTGGCGGGCTTACAGATTCGCCCCGAATGTCCAGATCCTACCATATCAGTCAGCAAATGCGAGGATGTGGAGGGGGTACACGGGACAGATAACGGGAGATTATTGGGAGCCGATGGCGCATTAATATATATGGACTCCAATGATTTTCAGAGATTTCGGGAGGCGTATACCTATGACGAGATTATCGGAGTCAAGATCGTTGCTTTTCATCTTGCGCCGCTCCCAGAAACATTTCGGGCGGCGGTACTGGACTTTTTCAAGGTCAAGGAGTCGGCTCCCGACGGCCCAGAGCGTGTGTTCGCAAAAATCTGCGTCAATACGATTTTTGGGGCCTGTGCACAAAAGGTCATTAGAGACGAGTACGATATAACAGTTGGGGACGATATCACGGCGGAAAAGCTGTCGTGGGAGGATAATTTGGCGGCCACGAGTGAGGACAAGGCCAGGTCAAGACAGCTCAAAAAACTCCCATTTTTATGGGGTCTTTGGACAGCGTCACTTTCCCGTCTGGCCCTCTGGGAGTTGATTAAGTCGGTTGGTTGGGAGCGCGTGATATATTGGGATACAGACTCCTGTAAATATGAGGGGGCAAAGGCCCCGCAGATTGACGCATATAATAGAGCTGTCATGGATCTTTGCGAGGCAAAGGATTCTGTTGTCGTAAACCGCAAAGGCAAGCAAGTCTATATTGGAGTAGCAGAGGACGAGTACCCAGATACAGACTATGGGTACCGCAAATTTACGTTTTTACACGCAAAATGTTACGCCGCCGAAGCATGGGAGGATGGAGAGTATAGGATCCAGACCACAATCGCCGGAGTAGGCAAGCACGAGGGAGCCGCCGCGATGCACGGAGACGTAGGCAACCTAAGGGACGGATTGTATATCCCCATCGCGGGCGGCCAGAAACTCGCCTATCACTCCAGGCCTGTGACAGAGCGGCACGATTTTGCAAGATCCACCAAAACAGCGTCTTATATCGTAATGACGCCCAGAGACTACAAAGTCAAGGGAGCGGCATCTACAATTATTGAGGCCATAGACCTTGACATTATTGCCGAGTGATGGTATTATATTTAATAGGAGGTATTGTATGGTTTTTAAAGTAGGATATCGTTATGTAAACAAAAAATACTGGGTATACCAGTATGCGGGCTCCACGCTGTCTGATCTGTTGCGGATCGTAACGGAGCTGTATAACTGTGGAGTTGTGGAAAAAATCAGTATCACAAAAATTAAGGAGGAAAAATAGTAATGGCTTTTAATGTGAATAGAAAAAGAAACGAGAACGATAGAAAAGATCGAGTGTGCATGGATATTAAGTCCATGGGATATGAGGTAACAAATGTAAGAGTGATTACTGACTCATTTATCACCTTTACGTTAAAATTTAAAGGTTTTTCTTTGTATAATATGCGCGTGGTTGAGAGTAAAAAGACCGGAGATCCTTTTATCTCTGTCCCGCAAAGCAAAGGTACGGATAGCCGTTATTATAATCAGTATGCCGTATATCTCTCAGACGAGGATCAGCAGATGTTAATTGACGAGGTATTTAAAATCGCAAATAGTCAGTAAGGAGGATGGGAGGTCGCAGACCTCCCCTTTTTTAAAAAATTATGAGAAAACTTAATCTGTACCAAAAAGACGGCTGGCTTAATGTGCCAGATATTGCCAGATTAAATTGCTGGCTTAATGTAATTATTGGCCCCCGACAGGTTGGTAAAACTTATGGTACTCTTAAGTACCTTTTGGACGCGGGGAATCAGTTTTTTTATATGCGCCGCACTGGGGACGAACTGGATCTGGTATGTGATGACCCCCGGCTCAATCCCTTCCAGACCATTGAGGGTTATAGCGTGGAGATTGTTCGGGCCGGGGGATCCTACGATATAAGGGAAAAGGACGGCGAGGAGACAAAGCGGTCTTGCGGTATTGCAATGAGTCTATCAAGAGTCGCAAAGATCCGAGGTTTTAACGGATCTGATTTTACAGACCTGGTTTTTGACGAGTTTATCCCGGAGCGGATCGTTATAAAGCGCAAAAACGAGGGGGAGGCGTTTTTAAATGCCTATACTACGATTAACGGAAACCGGGAGCTTAAAGGCCGCGCCCCCTTGAGGGCCTGGCTGTTAGCCAATGCTAATGATTTTGAGTCTCCGATCCTTTCGGTGCTGGAGCTTACCGGGGCCGTGGAAAAGATGGCGCGGACTGGACAAGAGTACATGGTTAAGGACGGTATTTTTGTTGCCCTCCCCAGGTCTGAGCGTGTTATGGAAAAACGAAAAGAAACGGCCATGATGAGGCACTTAAGAAAAAGTAAGGGCAGTTTTTATCAAATGGCGGCAGAAAATAAATTTGCTTACAACTCATTAGATCTGGTTAAGCCTAAAAACCTTAAAGGTTACTCCCCCTTGTTACGGATCGGAGACATTTATATCTATGACAATGGCACGTCTGCATATGCCTGTTGGTCACCGCACCGGGGGCGGTTAAAATATGCGGCAACGAGAGAGGGTATCATCCAGGCACAGATTGAGTGCCCGGAGCTTAAATCCTTGTATGATTTGGGGTATCTAACTTTTTGTGACGCAACGTGCCTAATGCGATATAAAGAGCTTATGGGGATTAAAGATTAGTATATCGTAACAAATAATAACAAACTAGTTGCAAAATTAAACAACAACATATATGATACAGATAGATGGAGCGGCTCCACAAACCTTAGGCCCCGGAAGGGCACGGAGCGGAATTTGAGGTTTTCCCGCGCTCCATCTTTTTGTTTAAGGGGCAGAGAGGAGAATTAACATGGCAAAGTTATCTTTTACCGATTTTTTAAAGGTGTATGAGGCATACGCCGAGTACAGCAAGCCGCAGCCGGAGCCGACACCGCAGCCGGAGCCGACACCACAGCCGGAGCCGACACCCCCGCCGGAGCCGACACCCCAGCCACAGCCGACACCCCAGCCGGATTTATTTGCGGCAATTACAGCATTAACAAGCACCGTCAATCAGTTACGGACCCCCGCCCCGTCTGTGGATCCGCCGAAGCCCGTGACGATCGACGACGTAGTCAATAAATTATTACAGGAGGGATAATATGGCAAACGTAATGACACCCGTTGACGTATACGCCGTAGTCAACAGCATGGCGGAATCCATGTTCGGATCAGAGACCAGTCTCAAAGCCAAAGATACGTCAACCTTTGTGACTGTCGGCGAGGCAATGCTTCGCCAGGGCTACGAAAATACACTCAATGCACTGTCCCTGGCAATGGGCCGCGCAATCTTTGCGGTACGTCCATATATCGGAAAATTTAAAATCATCACCCGGACGGAGCAGGAGTACGGCGCGATCAAGCGCAAGATCTCCTATTTTTACGATCCGGCAGAGCCGTCCCAGGACTGGAATACGGATATCACCAATAACCAGTTATATGATGGCAAGTCCATCGACCATTACAAGATCCGCAAGCGTTACCCGCTTGAGATCCATTTTGTGGGGCTTAAAGTTATCCAGAAACATTTTACCCGGTTTCGCGATCAGCTTAAACTTGCATTTCGGAATGAGGAAGAATTTGGGCGATATTATTACGGCTTACTGGTCGAGGTCAACAATGAGTTAGCATTGATGCGGGAGAGTGAGAACCGTCTCCATGTGTTAAACCATATCGGAGCCGTATACAATACTGGATCAGCCACGATGAAGGTCAATCTGACCGACGGTTTTAACAAAAAGTTCGGGACAGCCTATACAAGTGCGCAGCTCCGGTCAGAGCATTTAAAGGAGTTCCTGGCGTACATGGTATCGGTTATTAAATATACATCCCGTATGATGACCGAGTTTAACACCCTTTACCATCTGACCCCGACTAAAACCAACGATGCGGGAGAGGATCTGGTACTCTTACGGCACACGCCGATGGCAGATCAGCGGCTTCTGCTTTTGGAGCCTTTAATGATCGACGCCGAGGCCCTGGTATTGCCGCAGATCTTTAACGACCAGTACCTCAAAATTGCCAACTACGAGGGGGTAAACTATTGGCAGAATCCTGTTGATCCAGGAGCTGTACAGGTAACGCCTAACCAGATCAATGTATCGACCGGAGCATCTGAGACAGGATCCGCTGTCAATATCCCGTATGTTGTCGGAATGCTGTTTGATCGGGACGCACTTGTTACCGCCTATCATATGGAGGACGTGTTGACGACCCCGGTTAATGCGGCGGGTAACTACTATAACACATTTTACCACTGGGCAAAAGACTACCAGGATGATCTTACGGAAAATACAGTGATCTTTTTCATGGCCGATCCGGGCTGAACGCCGGAAGCCAAAAGGAGGCGTAAATAATGGCATTTGACATCTATCTGGGCAATGTCAATAAGCGTATCAATTCCACATTCCAGGCGGACTTTTCCGCCTGGGTAAAAACCCAGGCGGTCTGGAAGGACGCAAAAGATCTCGACTCCCCCGTTGTCACAGTAACCCTCCAGGGAGACCAGTACCCGCAGTTTAATGCCATGTATATTCCGCCCGTCAAAACCTATTATTGGATTACGGAGATTACTTCCGTCCGCGCCGGAGTATGGAGGATCGCCGCCGTCGAGGATGTACTAGCAACGTACCGGGATCAGATCCTGGCGACCGATTGTTATATCATGTACGGGTTTAACCAGGACGCCTCCGGCGCGTCGTTTCGGATCCAGGACAACCGCCAGAATGTATCCCAGGTGCCGGAGTTTGCGACCGCCGCCGCTGATATCACAGGGACACTTACCAGTAACCAGGGGCTGTACAGCTTAACGGCTGTTGGCTCTTCCGGCGGCGTCTGCGCTTACCTCATTACTCCCGGCAATATGCGCAAACTACTAGATACCGTGTCACAGGATATCAATGATGCGATTGTAGACTTTACGACAGTGGAGGAGATACTTAAATATTTTACGGCTAATAGTCTTGCCCAGGGGTCTGCGATCCAGGCGATACGGTCATGTATTTGGATGCCCGTAAAAGCAAGTGCCATGGCTGGTTATCCTCAGCAAAACGTCATGTTAGGAGATTTTGACACTGGTGTTGTCGGGAGAGTATTGGACAGTAACCCGATCCACACGATCAAGACAGATATCGCGATCCCATGGCCCGCTGAGGACTGGAAACGAATGAATTGTCAGCTGTCTCTTTACGTCCCCTTTGTAGGTACAATCTCCATACCTGTTGACCAGTGCAACAATGTGGCGAGTCTCCACATTACATGGGTGTTAGAGCTAATCGGCGGCACGGTATCGGTTCGGATCGAGGCCGGAGATTATACCGTTTATACTGGATCCGCGTCAATCGGTGCCAGTTATGCGATCGGATCCAGTAATGTACCGATCCAAAATTTTGTTTCCGGGACAGTGTCGGCAATTGGCGGCGCGATGCAATTCGGAGCGGGGGCTTTAGGGGCCGCCGCAGGAGTAGCAAAAACAGGGTTAACTGCGGGCATCCTGGGGTCTGAAGAGGTGACTGGAGGAATCCAAATGGCAGCTCAGGGGATAACCCAGGCCGCTGGAGGATTGGCCCAGGCAATCACACCAGTTGTCCAGTGCGCCGGAACACTTTCCGGGTCAGCCGCCGTTGGCCAGAGCCGAGAGGCAAAACTAACCGTCCTCTATTATCCTCCGGTGGATGACCCCGGATTCCAGGCGGTTTACGGACATCCTGTCATGCGGATGGGGCGGCCAGTTTTGGGGTATTGCCAGACCCGTGGGTTTTCCATGGCGGCTCCGGCCCGGTTTGCGGAGCTTGCCCAGGTTGCCACCATGATGGACGGCGGGGTATTTATCGAGTAGGGAGGTGATTAAATGTATAGTGCCTATCATGGATATTACGATATGGGCGGTGGTTGCGACGAGCGGACGTTTTCCGCGTTTTCGCAGAGCTACTGGGAGCGGTCCCTTTTCCAGAGATGCCGCACCCTCTTCCGCTTTTCGGGCCTCCCCGACGCCGCACCGGGCCAGGTGCAGACGGATCTTGATGCGTTTTTGTATGGGCTTTTCCGGTGCGGGTTCCTCGCCATGTTTGAGACGCGGGACTATGGGATCACGTTTCAGCCGGGGACCTTGGCCGGAATTGGTCTCCAGTATCAGCCGACTGGAGTCAATATCGCAAGCCCTTATTTTAATTTTATGAGGCCTCTTAAGATTGGCGAGGAGTGCGCGGTCATTAAGCTGACCCCGGACTATATGGGGATCTGGGACATCATCAGCAAGTATGCCACGGAACTTAAGCTCAACGACGTTGCGATCCGGCTGTCTCAGATCAACGCTCGCTTTGCATACGCGATTGCCGCTGGCAATCAAAAAGACGCCGCGAGCATCAAAAAACTCCTTGAAAAACTCGCAAACGGCGAGCCAGGTGTGGTTTATGACGTCAATCTTTTAAAGCCTATCGGCAATAAGGATGCGCCGTCAGTTCCTTGGGCTCAGTTTGATAGAGATCTTAAGCAAAACTTTATCTTGCCGGAGCTTTTGGCGGCCCGGAGGACGACGCTCCTTGACTTTTATCGGGAGATCGGCGTAAGGGTCAACCCCGATAAAAAAGAGAGGATGGTCAATAAGGAGGCGCAGAGCTACGACGCCGAGACGTTTAACCGCCGCGAGGTCTGGAATATCTCGTTACAGGAGAGCTTGCGGCTCGCCAATAAGCTATATGGGACTAATATCGCGGCAGAGTTTATCGAGCCAGAGGAGGTGACGGAAGATGCCCTATCATACCCCACTACAAAACAGGATCAGTAACCAGAGGGGGCTTATCAATGGGATCGTGGATCTCATGGCCTGGGATAGTACGATCTTCGATCTTTTGGTATTGCCGGATGGAGTTGACCGGGATCTCACAGTTGCTACGATCCTTGAGAGAGTGGGTAAGACTCCATTAGAGCACCCAGACCCAAATTATATGCGGTACTATATCAATGTATGGTCTATGAGACGCAAGGCTATCTGGCAAAAACTTTTGGAGTCAACGCAATTTGTTTATAACCCGATCCACAACTATGACCGCAATGAGGAGATTACGGACACTAGGAATGAAGAGACCTCCCGGACGCAAAACCGAACGACGACCGGGACAGTGACGGACACCGGATCAACCAACGTGACCGGAGACGTGACCGGAAACGTCACGTCAAAGCATGACGTGTCAGCGGAAAACGCGACGGACTACCAGGCGGATACCAAGGATACCGAGGATACGACGTCCCATAATGCCCAGGAGACGGCAGTACAGGCCCAGAGTGACACGCAGACCGGGGAGGATACAACGGGCAAAGATACCCGGTCAGAGTCGTATAAGCATACCGCTTATATGTACGGCAACATTGGCGTAACCACGACGCAACAGATGATCGAGGCAGAGCGTGAGGTTGTGCAGTTTTCCGTGATCGAGTTTATCGCGGACGACTTTAAAAACGAGTTTTGCCTATCAGTATATTAGGAGGTACATATGGTTGACGCAATGACAGCATTATTTAACATGTTTGGCCCCTGGGCCATTGTGATCGTAGTGTTAATTTGGGGATCCAAATTTTTGACCGATCAGATGGATAAGGCCCGGGCCGACCGACTCGCAGAGAGCGACGCGCACCGGGAAGAGGTCGGACAGCTTACAGAGGTGATATCTAATAATACTCTGGCAATCCAGAGACTCACCGACATTATCACAAAAGGAGAGGAGTAGATTATGCCCAAGTATATTGTTGATACTGATGCGGGGACTGTCGTCCCATATACCAATTCAAACAGCGGTATTGGCGAAAGAATGGTTACAATCTTACAGGCCCACAGGGGGGATGTAGAATACACAGGCTTTTGTAAAACAGTCCAGGAATGGTTTTACGGCACCCTGGTAGAATCCGCCTGGTGTGCGACCGCGATCAGCTATCTGGCTGAGCAGACGGGACTTCTGACCCGCAACGAAGGGAACGAAAACGTATTCTGGCTAATGGAAACCTTTAGAGATCTGGATGGAAAAAAAGGAACGTTTTATTCAACTCCGCCGCAGACGATCCAGAAGGGGGATATTCTCTTTTGGCTATGGAAGGGGGATAAAATGACTTCATCCTCCAGTAAGCACGTCGGACTGGCTGAGTATGATTCCTCCGCTGATACTATCTATTGCATCGGCGGCAATCAAAAAAACAAGGTTTGTACTCTGGAGTACGACCGTAGGTACCTGTACGCGGTATTCAGACCTTATTAAGCAAAGGAGGTAAATTATGGACAATCCTTTATTGCACGGCCATACCTACGAGTATGACCTGGGATGGATGGTCTGCCGGATCAAGCAGATGATCGCAGATATCGCAGTGATAAAACAGCGGCAGGAAGACCAGGGGGCAACAAACACGGATCTTGATACCCGGATCAAAACCCTTAAGATCGCCGTCGACCGACTGGAGCAGATGATTTCTACTGGCAACTTTCCGCCGGACTATATTTACCAATGGGCTAACAATAACTTGCCACAGATCATCGCCGGGATCGTTAAGTATGTCGTATTCGGTCTGAGCCGGGACGGGTACTTTGTAGCGTATATCCCGGAATCGTGGGATTTTATCCAGTTCGACACGATCATGGACGGTAAAAGTGACCTGTTCGGCCATCTGGTGCTCAGATGGTAGCGGCCTATTTGTTTATCAGTTTGGTTCTGGGCGTCAATATCATTGACGCCCTATGGAGGTAGAGAATGTTATACTTTAACGTACTAAAGCACTTTGCAACAATCACGCCGGATGACTTTTACGGCAAACACAACGCTTTGTGCGTATTATTGGGAGGAGGATACTATGCCTAACAGATACCCTACAAATAATGTTTATATCGGCGCACGATACGTCCCTAAACTCGTTGGTGAGTGGGACAGCACAAAGGAGACGGCGTATGAGCCGCTTATTATTGTGACTTACCAGGGCAACAGTTACACGTCCAGGCAGTATGTGCCAGCCGGAATTGATATCAGCAATACAGAGTACTGGGTACTTACTGGTAACTTTAATGGGCAGATTGAGAGTTTTCGGCTGGAGTTGGAGGCGGTTAAAAAGCAGGCGGACGAAACCGCTGATAACTTGACAGCCATAAAAGATAGCGGCATTGCTCTATTGGACTGCATTGGATATATTGATCCCGGCGGGCTTAAAGGGGGAGTTGTCCAGGGTATTGACACGGACGGGACATATCTCTACGGTTTTGTCCAGTATGTGACGGGATCAAATAAAAAATCCTACATCTTTAAGGCGTTACCAACAGGCAATATTGTTAGCACGGTAGACGTTGATTATGTACCAGGCCGAAGTGTAGCAGTGCATAATGATAGAGTGTATATACTCAAAACTGACAGTACTTTAGATGTTTTTAGCACATCTTTGTCATACCTTGAGACAATCGCGGTACCAGATTCAATAGCCCTGTCATTTTATGGTGATAAACCTGTACTTAATGGGATTGATGGACGGACATTAATCATTTATGAGGACTTAAGCTTTAAAAGTGTAGTTAAGTCGGTAACATATACCGCAAATGATATACACCAGGATTTCTGCATAATTAATGATAGCGCATACTTAGGTATGGCTTATGGTAGTGTGCTTACTGTCAATTTAATAACAGGAATGCAGTCGACAATTAACTTTCCCAATCGCACCAGCAATGGATGGTTGGTCAAGGAGCTGGAGGGTTGCTACTCATTAAATGGACGGCTATATGTGCACTCCAGCGTCGCTGGCAACCTGGACAAAACAATATGGGTTGAGACGTTAATGGAGGTTGTTTTAAATGGCGCAAGCGCGGCTATTATGCATGAGAGAGAGGAGGCGAGCGCGACCATAACGCCGTCCGACAGCAAAACATTCTGGATTGACGGCGGGAAAAATAAATTCAATTCATTTGTCGGGGCCGTGTGCTTCATCGGGCGCCGCAATGGAGATATTACAGGGGGAACCACTCCCAATGAGGCATTAAGGTTAGATTATGGTAATATTTTGCATCTCAATAATGTTACACTCACTAATGTGCTTATTGTCAGAGGCCAGGTGATCCTTTATAATTGCACGGTTACGCTGATGTCTTGTTATGATTGCGTTCTGCTGATCCGAGATAACTGTACTGTTAATTCGTTTCCGTTGGCAGAGCGGAGTCTTGTACTGGCACATAAGTTAGACGCGTTAAAATCTGTCGTAGGAGGGTTAGCAGTTCTTGCTTCGGGTGCGACAGTAAATTCTATTAATGGCGTAGTAGTCAAAGGTACTGGTACGATTACACCGACATAGGAGAGGGGGCTAATCCCCTCTCTTTTATTTTTCCCCTTCACCGCTTCATCCTTTATCCCTTTAATCTTTTAACACTTCACCGCTTTACTTTCCTAAAGCATTCCCTCTCTAAATTGTCTACACAACTTCACTCGAACGTATGTACGGAATAGGGCTTAAATTGTCTGATAATTCCTTTAAGAATATTGTCTGAATATTTGGTTGTTGTATGGTGTATTGGCTGTTTATAGGCTGTGATTCTGTAAATATGTAAACAAAGGAGCTTTAAGCTGTATGATTGTTTCTAAATTGTAAAGCTAATTGTGTATACAAATACTGTAATTGTGCGCGTTAGGGGAAATACTTTAGCGCTTTAAAGTGGTAAAGCTGGGTATGAAGATTCACGA
>OBJJ01000206.1_pt1 | contig 12006 bp, 21 predicted proteins | sample 1481611 | NCBI WGS metagenome assembly OBJJ01 (sample SAMN02044696, study PRJEB22538) | human gut metagenome
CCTTGACTTTCAGCGCACCAAATACCTTTTCAGCACTTTCCAATGTTATTTTCCTTTTGCCAGTCTCCCAATATGTAATCGCCCTTTTTGTCACTCCGGCTATGTCTGCCAGGCCTTGCTGGGATAGACCAGCTTTTGTTCTTTCTTTTTTCAACAGTTCTCCATAATTCATTTTTGCATAGCCTCCTTTCCGCTGCCGCCGCCCTCCGGCAGCTATGTATTTTGATCGCTAAATATAACAAAAAGGAGTTTCCCCTTTCATCATTTTTTGTTTAATCAAGGGCGGATTGATTGATTGCTTACGGGATGAAGTTTATACATCTTCAATCCCTCTCATAGCTCTCTCTATCCTGTCCGTCTGCTCCCTGATGGCTGCCAGCGCTTGTGTAAGCTCGATCTCGCCATTTTTGAGACGATCCTTAACACTTTTCCGTTGGAGCAGCTTAAGCGTCTCTAACAAGCTCCCACAGTATCCCAGCGTGATGTATTTCATTTTGCCTTTTTTGTCCACGCCGTTTTCCCGTAGGAGCGTATAACAATTGCTGTCTACGCTGGCGTAGTAATCATCAATCAGATGTATCATTCTTCTTATCCTCCAATTTTCCGACCGCCTGATCAATCAGCTCTCTGACCTGCCCTGGCAACCGCCTATACTCTTTCTTCCTGTCAGCTACGGCCCGGAATGAGCGCATAAAGTTTGACTGGATCACCGTCTCAACCGAATGCATGTCCGCCATTGCCCAATTCCGAAGGTTTGCCGGATCGCCTACGGCCTTCTGTATATCCGGAGGAAGCTTCGCGTATTCTTCCTCCGCGCCGTAATTCCCGTTTTTAATTGCGCGGGATACAAGCGCCCAGGCTTCCATTTCGTTTAGCTCCGTGAAGTCCTCCGCCACATGCATCTTGTCAATCACTTGTCCGATGCTGGGCGCAAATCCGGACGTGTCGGTGGAGATGTAGACTATCAATGCCGTTTCCGCCTGTTTGTAATCATAATCCTTCAGGACGGCCGCCCAGGTATTGACCGTAATTTTTAGATCGGCAGGGTGCCAGTTCGGGAACGACGCTGTAATGATCATAACCAGTTTTTTTGCTTCATCTCTCGTCATACGCTGCTCCAATCTATCCCGCTTTTTTTGCCGTTGGCGGTCATACCCTGCCGCTGGCTGCGGTTCCAGTTACGCACTGCCGCTCTCCAGTCCTTCATTTTGCTTTTTCCGACCATCCATCCTTTACAGGCGTAAAAGTCGACAAATTGATCTGCATTTACGTTCCAGTATCCGTTTTCCTGGCAATACTGTGTCACCTCGTCCGCCGTGGGCGGGCTAAATGTTTTTTTATGTTTTTCAGGTACAGGTACAGGATCAGGTACAGGTACAGGATCAGGTACAGGTACATGTAGATTTCCTAGACGTTGCTTGTCAGTGCTATTCTCTGCTGCATCATTTCTAGCAGTGCTATCTTCTGCTATACTCTGCTTGCCCGCGCTATTATCTGCTACATCACGCTTCATGTTTTCGGCTCTCGCTCTTCCGCCCATAGCGCCCGCTCTTCGTTTGCGCTCCAGCGAAGCTTGATAGGCTTCCTCGTCCCGGTCAAGGCGGATCTGGATAATGCTAAATGCCATTTCGGTGACTGCATCCAGCTCAGGAACCGTATCATCAGTCACATACTGTATAATAGCTGTCAGCAACTGCCCGCGCTGCTCCATTGTCAGGAGGCTGATTTGCTTTGCGTATTCCGTATACAGGACAAAACTATTTCTCATTATCTTTCCCTTTCCTTGTTCTGCCGCCCGTTTATCACGCGCCTCCACGCTTCAAATGTATGTAACATAACTGCGCCTTTTACAATCAAAGAACTCGCTCTTGATCTATCCTTATTCAGATACTCGTTAAATTCTTTCTCATCCACCGGATCTCCCGGAATTGGTCTGTAAATTCCGTTTCCTACGTTAATAATACAATCCCCATTATTATTAGCCCGTTCTATTAGTTTCCTAAGTTGACGGTCAACGTATTGATTAGACGGTCTCTGCATGGCCCTTCTGTGCCCGTCAGGTATCCGATTGAAATAATCTTCCGCTCTCATCATTCCTCCTTTCCCCGCCGCCGCCCACGGCGGAGTATTCGTGATATAAAAAATCAGAAGGTATAAAAATCATAGTATACAGTTACACGGGCGGTATATCAGCATCCGGGACAACGATCCCGTACACATGATACATCCTCTCAAACGCCGCCATTCCGCGGCTGTGTGCAATCGTATGATGCTCCCGGCACAGGCAGATTTTCCGGTATCCGGAATCATCTACTTTCCGGCGGTCATGTCCCATCCCGATTGTGTCCACGTGATGGATCTCCCCGTCACGGCCACAGACCGCGCATTTGCGGTGCATGATGCAGTAATACAGATACCGTCCGACATCGTCCGCCCGGTCTATCGCATTCTCAGACAGCGGAACACCCCAATCAAGGGCGAATTCCAGGATTGTGTCAATGAATTCCCGCGCCGTGTCCATCGTGCAGTTTGACAGGGAAAAGTAATCATCTCCTGTGCGTATGATGTGCTCATACTTCATGATCTCTTTCATTTCCTCCGGAAGATACCCGGTATAATCCGCAATGTCCCGGATCGTGGCATAGGCTTTCTTCCTCTGTTCCGCCGATATGTGGCGACCATCGTCAAACCGGAGTTCCGCCGACTGAATATTCTTGTGCTGGATCATGCCACTCAGACGCAAGCGGGGAATATGCACCACAAGATCTGTGCCGTCAGGTGTTTCCCGGTATTTCTGTATTTTTGATTCCGCATACATCAATCATCACCAAAATTTTTTTTGAATATATTGAGAATAACTCCGGCCTGTGCTCCGGTCGGCCTTCCTTTTACTTTATGTTTTTTATACAATTCCGCCTGATTTACATTGTGTTTCATACATAGATCAGTGATTATTTTTACCTGTGCATCTGTCGCAGGTTCGCCCGTATCTATATACTGATTAGAGTCTACATCTACACTGTCATCCAGCAAAAACAGTCCGCTGAGAGCATACTTGCGGGCGTATGACGAGGCCGATCCGCTGGTCTGGCTTTCGTCCATCTTCGCTTTCGCCGCTGGAGGCTCCTTTGCATTTGCGCTTGCGGTGACAGACTCCCCGGTTTCCGTGTCGATAAGTGTTGCTGTAGCTTTTATGTAGCTTCCTCCGTTTACGCTGATCACTTCATCATTCAGGATTAGGAGAACCCTGTACTGTTCTTCCATCTTTTTGAATGCCTTGTATATGTCCTCCGCGTTACGGAAATTAAAATTGCCAAAAACATTCTTGTGCGTTTTTGGAACCTTGATCGCCTTCTGTATCTGCATGAGTTTTTCATAGACCGACATCATTCCGCCTCCTCCTATTGATTTTTAATTTCTCTGCCGCTATACTGTTTAATAAATATAAATAGAGGGAGAGAGAGTTCGTTATGAATTTAATAGTTAGAATAAAATGTAAATGCGGGCGCTGCTATCACCTTGATCAAAACGCATCCGTGAAAACAATCGTATGTCCTAACTGTGGATATGCATACCCAGAATCAAAAAAACTTCTGTCAATTCTAAGCACCGCCAGGGAAATTAAAGAAGATGATCTTCTATCCACGGATGCTTGTGCCTCTTTCATCTCTGAATGGGAATACATGAAGAATGCTCAATAACAATTTTCATGTATTCTAAAAAGCCTTTTGAAACGGGAACGGGTATTTGATGTCTTGCAATTATATTTTTTACCGAATCTATAAGATTCGCAGCATCTAACCCGTTCTCTGATTTGTATTTCAAAAACATTTTTCCTTCGATTGTATTCTGCAAATCTTTTACAATTTCGTTTTCTAACTCATTCATCATACTGCCTCCTTCCTCAAACTCCATCCATAATCATTCCAGCACTCCCAATGCACCAGTCCGTCCGGAAGCTCAACATAATCGTCGCCGTACATGTCTTCCGCAGGCCCATAGATGGGATTGCCACAGTATTCACAGGCCCCGACGATAGGCCGCGGATCTTCCCGGCTGTAATGCTCTTCTGCGTCCCTTACGGGATTATCTGTATAACTCATTGACTTTTCTCCGATCCCACCGTATAATGACGGTGTAATATAATTATCTGTTTTAACGAGTTTCAGCATTGACTCTGGGAGTTGCCGCTTCCGGAGTCTTTGTTTTTCCCTGTCTGTCATGCCTCTACCTCCAATTAGCAAAAGTAAACAACATATCCCACACCACACACCCGGCAAAAGCGATTATCTCTCCCGGCGTGTACCGCATGGTCGCTGCCAGCCAGATTGTACCCATGAGGGCGGCGGCTGTGATGAGCTGCAGGATCAGCGTTTTCGCATCCTTGCGGCGCTCCTTGTGATATTCTTCCGCCATCAACTCTCCGATCTTCTGCCGGGTTCTGGCTCCGGCTGCCCTGTAGTTACGCATTAATCCCGCCTCCTTAAATAATCTTTGTTCTGGCCATATCGTCTTCTGGAATATGTAATACTTTATAGATAGCCCGCAGTTCGCCAATCCGAAATGCATCGGGATGTCTCAGGCGGGCATAGTATGTGGTTGGCTTCATTCCAACACGCCTAGCCACTTCCCGGGCACTCAAGCTGGTTGCGGCCATCTTACCCTTGATTCTTTCAATGATGAGCGCGTTCTGGGACTCAGATGGGTCTCGGCAAAAATTTGTTTTTGGCATTTGTGTGCCTCCTTTCATTGATTTTCCATTTTATCTGTCCTATACTGTATTTACAGGCCGCTCTTTTCACCTCGCTTAACACATTGCTTGGCCTCGGCTTCTGCCGGGGTCATAAACTCACTTATGAAGGCATCTGCGTCTAAACTAATCGTTAAGATTCGCTCCGAATCATTGACAGTTAAAGAAAGCTCTTTCACAAACGAATAGCATTCATCGCCAACGATCAGGACTGTTCCTCCCTTGTGGCACAAAATTTCTACACCATATTTTTCCTTGTGTAGCTTCTCTCTTTGTTCATCTGTTATCTTCATCCTCACACCACCTCCTCTTCTTCCAGAAAATATTCAATGCTTACGCCGAAATAATCAGCCACTTTTTTGATTGTGTCAGCTCTCGGAGTAGACACTTTCCACCCGGAGATAGTGCCGTTTCCAATACTGCAATCCTTTTCAAGTTTTGATACTCCGATGCTATTTTTTTCACATAGCTCTTTTACCTTGTCATAAATCAAGTTCATCACCTCCTTGCGTTTCTATAAAGCTCTAAAATATTGCGAATTTAGGGAGAAGTCTATTGACAAATATTAGAGAATAGTCTAAAATATATTTTACCAGAACACAAATTAGCGCTTCTCTGTTTTTAGGCTTTTCCCTAAACCCTAAAGTTATTATATAGAGTATCGCCTAATTTGTCAAGCCTATTTTTAGGTTTTTCTCGATTTTCATAAAAGGAGGTACTCATGACTAGCGTTGACAGGGTAAAGGCCATATGCAAAGAACGCAAAATCCCAATTTCTAAATTAGAAAAAGAACTCGGTTTTGCGAATGGATACATAGGCCAACTAAGGAAAGGAGTTTTACCGGATAATCGTTTGAGAAAAATTGCGGACTTTTTTGGAGTAACTGTAGATTATCTAATGACCGGAAAAGAGAAAGAAGAAAAAAAAGAAACCGTGCTGACCGCAAAAGACCAGCGCGATATACAGAAAATTCTTGATCAGACACGGGAACAGCTTATGAATCAGGAGGGCTTGATGTTTGACGGAGATCCGGCCAGCCCAGAGGCCATTGAATCCATCCTGTCTGCAATGCAGATCGGCATGGAAATGGCAAAGAAGCGGAATAAGGAGAAATATACACCTAAAAAATACAAAAAGGATTGACGCCTATGAACATTAAGGCAAGAGTTCACAATCTAACGAGAAAGTATCATACTCGGGATCCGTTTGAGCTGGCGCAGTCCCGTGGAGTGATCCTTGTATATTACCCGTTAGATAATGTCCGTGGCTTTTACCAGTATTTCAAGCGCAATAACATTATTTATATAGATGAACGACTTCCGCGTTTTGAACAGCGATTGGTACTTGCGCATGAGCTGGGGCATATGTTTTTACATAAGACTGCCAATGCGATTTTTATGGATACTCGGACACAATTCAATACGCGAAAATATGAGATGCAAGCAAATAAATTTGCTATGGAGCTTCTTCTCCCGAACGAGGTTCTTCTGGAGAACTGGCAATTATCCATAGAGCAGTTGTCGCGGCTAACTGGATATTCGGAGGCACTGATAAAACTGAGGTTGCAATGATTAATTCGCCGCTGGCGTTTTAAACAAAATTATACATAGGGGGAATGCCATATGGAATTTAATGAATCTATTAAACGTTTTTCAGAACGAGTGAAAGTGCTCAAGGATTCTATTGCTACAGAGGAAGCCACAAAAATGTCTCTTATTGTTCCTCTGTTCCAACTTCTGGGATACGATGTATTTAACCCAACGGAATTTTGTCCGGAATATACTGCAGACGTTGGAATTAAAAAAGGGGAAAAAGTTGATTATGCTATTTTGGAAAATGGCGATCCAAGCATATTGATCGAGTGTAAAAGCTGCTCGGAGGTATTAGACAAGCATTCTTCTCAGTTATTCCGCTACTTCGGTACAAGCCCCGCAAAATTCGGAATCTTAACTAATGGCATTACCTACCGTTTCTACACTGATCTAGAAGAGTCAAATAAAATGGATATGGTGCCATTTTTAGAAATTGATATGCTTTCACTTAAAGATTCGTCGATCAATGAACTGAAGAAGTTCTGTAAGGAATCTTTCGATAAAGATAAAATATTCAGTACCGCAGAGGAATTAAAATATACCTCTTTGATCAAAGCTATCTTATCTGAACAGTCTGAAAATCCATCCGAAGATTTTGTACGTTTCCTTTTGAATGGGGTTTACGAAGGCCAAAAGAATCAGAGGGTTATAGAGAAGTTCACTCCGCTTGTAAAAAAAGCATTTTCGTCATATGTTAACGAAATCGTCAATAGCAAAATTTCATCTGCCTTAACCAAAGAATCAGATGATGAACCTGCTGCCGATGAAGAGGTTGCTATCACGGCTGAGCCGGAAACAAAGATTCATACCACCGATGACGAAATGGAATCTCTTTATATTATCCGCGGCATACTGGCAGGAACGGTTCCTGTTGAAGACATCATCCATCGTGATACGGAGAGTTACTTCGGCATACTTTATAAAAATAACAACCGCAAACCTATCTGCCGTCTCAATCTAGACCGGAAGAACAAACAGCTTTTCATTCCGGATGAGAATAAAAAATTCGCAAAACATATCATTGAGTCATTGAATGATATTTATCAATATAAAGATGCATTGATTTCCGTTGTCAAACGCTATGCGGAAATAGAATAACGCATTATCCCCCATTTTGCTTCATTCCGCAGCCCTTACCTCCCAATTTATGGCATACGGTTACAGTTTGAAGCGTGGGGCGGGCCACCTTGACAATATAATATACTTACCAGGGCAGCCAGTAGAGCGGCTACGGTTCCTCGTCCTGAGTCTTGACAGGAGGGGATGCTTATGAACACATATGAAGAGTTTATGATTATTTTAGCATTTGCTGGTTTAATTGTATCCATCCTCAATTTGACACATAAGAAATAGCCGCCCTGCTCCTGGAAAAGTAGGCGGCTATTCTTAGTTACATATTTTACCAGGGCGGGGAGCCTTGACCTCCCTTGCTGGCTGTCTTGTTAAGTATATTATATGTCAACATCACTATTTTGTCAAACAAAACCGGCCCCTGCGCCAACAGGAACCGGCCGATCTCCGGAGAGATACACTATTACGATCACCTATATTGTATCATCTTCGGACAGCCATCGCAAGCGGAACAGACGTTCCGGTGGCTGTTAATTTTATACTCAAAAAGGAGGATGATCAACATGCCAACTGCAAAAAAACTGCCATCAGGATCATGGAGATGTCAGGTATTTAGCCATTACGAAGAAGTAAAGCAAGAGGACGGATCAGTAAGAAAGAAACGCATCTATAAAAGCTTTACCAGTGACGATCCGTCGCGCGCCGGGAAGAAGGCCGCCGAACTGGCCGCGACGCAGTATGCCGCTGAAAAGAGACGTCCTACAGGAAGCTGCATGATGACATTTGGTGAGGCACTGGATGAGTACATAGAAAACCGCACCTCTGTGCTTTCCCCGCGTACCGTTATGGATTATAAGCGGATCCGGAAGAAGGACGTGCAAAGTCTTATGAATATTCGTATATGTGATCTTACCCAGGACCATATTCAGGCAGCAATCAATGATGACGCCATGATACACAGTCCTAAAACTGTACGCAATAATCACGGTCTTATATCTGCCGTGTTGAAGCAATACAGGCCAGAATTTGCGCTTAATACTTCTCTTCCAAAAAGGAAGCGAGCTGACCTGTATATTCCATCCGATAAGGATATCAAAAAATTAATGCAGTACATATCAGGGACTGACATGGAACTGCCAGTGTTGCTGGCGGCATTCGGGCCAATGCGCAGGGGAGAGATCTGCGCACTTTCTTCCGATGACATAAACGGCAATATTGTTCACGTCTGCCGTAATATGGTTTATACGGAAGATAAAAAATGGATTATTAAATCCCCTAAAAGCTATGCTGGTGACCGTTATATCAATTATCCGTCTTTCGTGGCTGAGAAATGGAAGGATACAAGGGGCATGTTAGTCAATCTGACTCCAGGTGCCATCACCGCGAGATTCAATAGGATACTGAAATTATCTGGCATTCCCCATTTTCGTTTCCACGATCTCCGGCATTACTCAGCCAGCGTACAGCACACGATTGGAATACCAGACGCCTATATCATGCAGCGTGGTGGTTGGAGCAGTGATGGTGTATTAAAAACCGTATACCGCCACGCCCTGTCAGATAAATCGTCCGAAATGGATGATCTGGCTAATGGTTACTTCAATGATTTATGCAACACGAAATGCAACACGAAATAGAAAAAGCACCGGAATACGGTGCTTTTTAAGAGGCGTCGACCGGATTTGAACCCGTAAAGCCTCATTTCCCGCAAACCCGCATATTTACTGCATTCTCCTGAAACGCCCTGTTTATGCGGGTTCCCGGCTTTTTGATTGTCTGAACACATGTGCGAATATCTGCTCATATTACACCATTTTGAAACGCTATGCAACACGAAATGCAACACGAAACTCTCCCGTAAATATCTTGCGAATATCGGCGCATATAGGTTTTTGCAACACGAAGATGATACAATATACAGACAGAGCAGATCTACGAAGGTCTGCTCTGTCTATGTCTATATATAATCATAAGGATTTCGATTTCTTGGCGGCATGGGTTTTATTTGCTGCCTTGCTTCTTCTTCCGTTCGATACAACTTAGTGCTTCTAAGCCGTGTTGCGGCATGATCCGTATATTTAACCGTGCAAAATCCACCCCGTACTGCTGTTATCACTCCATAAACAATCTTCCATCCATTTTCTATAAAATAGCATCGGTCATTGATCTTCCATTTCTCCATCTTGCACACCCTTTCGTGTTAATTATACGAAATGTGCATTTTGCGGTCAACAGCAAATGAATCCCAGACACCCGCCCAGGGTCATATCTTATGTTAGCACACTGCCAGGGTCTAAAATCGTCCACGCTAAACATCTCGATAAATCACCCGTCATCATCAGCAGATCCAGCCGCATTGCAGCTTCTGGTAATATGACATCCACTATCAACGGCGCTTCTGGCAAAATAAATGAAACTTTCCCGTCACCAAAAGCACTCCTTCTGAATACTTTTATATCTTCTTCGACCATCTTTCTTTTTTCGCTATTACTGGTTCCTTCCATCACAATAATTGGTACTTTTTGTCCATTCTTATCTACATACAGGGTAGCAGCATAGTGGTCTGTCCCATCCATAATAATATCCATATATGTACCTTTAATGGCAAATTCGCATATTTCCCCTGTCTTAATTATATTATTTACAATTGGTTTGAACTTCATCAAAAATGCCTTGTCAATTTCTTCGGCGTAGCTTCTTCGACTATGCCCGGTCGATAACGTAAAATGGTTAATATACTTCATTTTTTATCCTCCGCCTTATAGTATTTTCGTTCAAACTCCTCCCAGGATTTGCTGAATTCATGATTCATAAATGCTTCTTTTAACCCTGTGATCTGTTTCAATCGGATGACCTCATCCAAATCCATGCCCAATTTCTCACATATTTTCACATCATCCCATCCCATTTCTGAAAGTTCCAGGACAATCTCCGACATGGGACGAATACCGTGGGTTCCCCTTGCGCGGTTGTGGCGGATGGTTGATCCGATCCGCTCATCATCAGGCTTATCAATCGTGGAGACAGGCAGGTAACCATGAATCCGTTTTTTGATGTCCGTATGTTCCCGGCCTATGCGGTTTCTGTGAAAACCATCCACGATTTCACGGTTTCCGTCCTTCAGGTCGTAGGTCACAATCGGCATCGTGTACCCGTCAAGTCTTATAGATTCATACAGCAGCTTCATTTCCGGAGTAGCGACATGATTCGGATTGTACTCGTTCGCGCGTATATTCTCTTGTTTTACCCACAATACGCAGTCACACGGCTCCTCTGCGAAAGGACTTACCTCATGCAGTTTTTCTCTAACATAATTCAGCGCCTCCACCTTTTCAGACTGATCCATCTGATCCATTTTTAATATGATCTTATCCGTCAGATCAATGATTTCCTTATTCATGCTTATCTCCTATAATTTTGACAAACTTAGAGGTGTATTCTTCCACAGTATAACCAGCCGCTTTATATGTGTCCACATATTTCGATGGAACCTTTCCCGAAATAACATCCTTTTTAATTTCTTTCAAAATAGCGGCTGCTTCCTTCGAGTTTTCTATATATATGTTCTTCAAAATACCCTCGGCCATTGATAAAACAACTGTGAATACTCCGTCGCCATCGGTACTAACAATCCATATTTTATTTTCATCGTCATAAAATCGGTCTCCAGACTCGCGTTGAATCTTCCTGGAGCCGAAGACCGGGCCCAGAACCGCATAAAAATCTTTATCACCTCTGCACAGTATCTTCCTCATTATCCGCCTCCCGCAGCTTTTCGGCTACCTGCTTTAGTTTTTTGCTGTCTGTGTCTTGTGGCCGAATGATATTTGCATATTTCTTCTTCAGTTCAAATAACCTCTGCACATCTTTCTTTGTTTCCCCGAAAGACAGCCTTGACATCCAAAAATCATTTTTCTCGATCGCTCTCGCAATCCGTCTCCAGGATGCCGCCTTTTTGGCCGATTCCAGTTTTTTATCGGTTTCATCCGGGATATCCTCTGGCAGTATTCCATCCTTTTCGTACCAATCCATGAAGGTCTTAATTTTGGTATAATAGTGATCGCGGACTTCCGGCGCGTACAGGCCAATACTTTCAAGGAGAAATACCGCATATTCCTCCCAGGTAAGCGCATCGGGCTTTTCTGACCGGATATTCCCAAGAAGTGAGGTGCGGCAGTAGATATTCCCGAAATTCACGCCTTCTACGCGGTTTAATACCTTTTCCCACGTTTCAGGTTCCAGCGACCGGAATTGATCCAGCCCTTTCCGCTGATCGTCCCCATAGGGCTGGCACAGCCGCTGTTCATAGATGGATAAACCATTTTTGTACATTAATTCATAGATTTGATTGAATTTAAGATCCAGCTTTGAAACCGCTGTCCAGTCGTCCTCGGTCCTCCAGTCATAGAGGGGATAGAAATTCCAGCAATTCAGAAGCTCGCTTTTACACTTGACGCGCGTTGTCCAGGGGAAATCCTTGTACCGCTCCTTGCTCTCGCTTATGATCGTGCGGAAACGGTTCAGGCTTTCATCTGATCGAATTCCAATGCCAGCCGCCGTCTTCCCGCCGTGAGTTTCGGGAATATCTACTG
>OBJJ01000212.1_pt1 | contig 11661 bp, 10 predicted proteins | sample 1481611 | NCBI WGS metagenome assembly OBJJ01 (sample SAMN02044696, study PRJEB22538) | human gut metagenome
GTCCGTACCGCGGTAGTTACCGCGATAAATCGTAGCAATAAATTTCGACGTATCGTCAACACCCGCCTTAATGGCCAGGGCATAGCCGACCTTCAGGTTCTCCAGCGTACCGTTCGACAGTTCGCTCATATCACCCTCGGCGATGCCGTTACCCACAACACCCTCATTCAAGCACGTAAGGACGATGCTGTTGTTACCGCTGCCGATGGTAAGTTTCGCCGGAACGGTAGCGGCCGCACGGGTGTAGTACAGGCGCGGCGTACCCAGCGAACCGTCAATCGGCGTAAACAGTTTCTGTGCCAGGTCGGTAATCATGCCGCCGCCCATGAAGTCTGAGAAGTCTTCGAAATTCTCGAAAGCGTAAATGGCCTTGCGCCCGGAAGCGTCAACGCCGGCAATACCCGCGCCGCCAGCGAACTCGTACGTCGCGTCGCCTGCCTTCTCCTGAGAGAGGCCCGTGTCGATAATCATGACGCGGCCAAACGAGGCCACGTTGACTACCGAAGTAGGCTGGTAGACAGTGATTGCGTACGAACCCGGCTCAACGTAGGTTTTGCCATTCATCGTTACCACAGTACTCATAATGTTATATGTTTAGAAAGTTTGGTTTTATTCGGTTTTACCGTCGCCCGGGATTATCACTTCACCGCTAAACGGGTCGCAAATGTTATAATTGTAGCTGATGGCCTTTACGACTTGGGAGCGCAATCTTGTTGGAACAGTGACCTCGTATTTGAACGCCAGCGTGAGGGCTTTGTGGAATACCGTTGGCGGAATTATGTCCTGTTGAAGGATGATATCGCCACCCGATACTCGCGGGATGCGTAAACCTACCAAGTCGAGATTCGGGGCGTACATCAGCAGCATGGCTTTGAGTACGTTGTAGGCTATCATGGCCTCGGAGGCGTTATCCGACGTGATGAGAATTTGATACTGCGCATCCATCCACTGCGTGTACATGAACTGGTCAGCCTCAGCATCCCACTCCTGTCCTTCACCCAGAGGGGCGTTAGCGGCTTGTTCGCCAGGCAAAATGATGTGAACGGCCAGGGCGGTCGTGACCTGGGCGTTGTATCCCAGGTGGACCTCTAAATTCGCCGGATTAGAGAATATCTTGACCGCCTGACGGAAATAGTTGTAGGCGTTCATGTGGATGGGTTGGCCGTCTTCGTTCTCGCCAAGCAGTTGGAAGAGGATAGTGTTCCGGACTTCTTGCGGCGTGGCCAACGCGATATCGTCGCGTATCATCTTCACGATGGCCGTCAATACGCGGGCGATAATCACCTCGGGGAGTATCAGTGCATCTACTTTCATAAGTTCTCCAAAAAGTTTACCGATTCGTTGTGTACTATGGTTTCGATGTCTGTTTGGTCGATGGCCTTGTCGGAGAACCGCCTTGCCGTCAGCCCCGGGAATATCCAGCTGAGCGGGTCGCTGTTCTTCGAAGCGCGTCGGAACGAAACATACATATTCTGGGTCGTACGTGCGTAAACGCCTGTCTGCTTGGTGATGCCCTCGTAGATGGAGTGCTTACGCAGATAGGCCGCATAGGCAGGCGAACGGTCTGTTGCGGCTATGGCCCGACGCTCCGTCGGGATGTTGTACGGCGTAGGAATCTGTGAGGCGCGTAGCCGCTGCCCGGTTACGAACGTGCGGACCACGTCGTAAACCTCTTTAGGCATTTCGTCAGAAAATCCTGCCTGACCCACCGTGCCTGGTGTACCGTGACGGAACGGAACGGTCAAGTACCAATCGCCGCCAGGACGTAGTACCGTGCCGTCCTTACGCAGTACGGGTACAGTGTGGCGGACTCGCGATGACCGCTGGAAATACTCCTTCTGGTCGAAAGGGGTTGCCCCGGCCTCCAGCATCACAGGTAATTCCCCTGTCAGGACAATCGACTTGGCGAAACGGCCGCGGTCGATAATGTTAAGATTTTGGAGGTACTCGGGGCGCGTGGAATTCAGCCCCTGCTTGGCCAGTGCTTGCCAGTTAGCGTACACAGCAGCCGTTACGGCTTGAACACAGAGTTCGGTTAGGTCGTCTATCTGGGCCTGTGTGAGACCAAACTGAGCACCTAAACCGCTAACGTCTATGTTGATTGGCCGTGCCATTATTTCACGGTGTTATCGTACGGAACATCACCGTAGCGCATGGGCGGGAACACATACTCGGCCTTGCGGCCAACTACCTTTACAGGCATCGCCGTTAATGCTTCACGCCGCGTGGCGCAAGGTTTTCCCTCGCGTACCTGCATGAGTTCGCGGTCAACGTCGATTATGTGATATACAGGATAGTGCTTGTAACGAATAGAAATGGTCAAATTACCGACTTTAGCGTTCGGGTCGTTACTTTCTACCATGCCGATTAAATCCTTGCTGAAAACGACCCTGTTCTTATCCAAACGGAACTCGGCTGTGGTAAGCGGCCGCAACGGTTCACCGTCGGCCACGTGGAGGAAGATGTCCGTTACCTCCAGTGGTTCATACACCGGATAGGCGAACAGTTCGTTACGGTAAATAGTAGGCCGCAATATCTCGGAGAAATAGCCCTCCAAATCCAGCAACACCACGCGGTCCATGAATCCCATACGGTCCACAGCGCGAGCGGTGATAGCCGCCGTACCGATGTTGAGTTCACTCCACTCTTCGTACTTACGGCGGTTGCCCATGGTCTGGGCGATGAGGCGCGTCTCGCGGCGATTGACGAAGAACCATCCACGCCCGTAGCAATTTTGACACGTGGACGACGCCTGGCCGCTGGTCTTATCGACACACGGGCAACGCATAGCGCGGTCGATGTAGGCGTCATACCCCTGGTCGTAAATAAGGCGTTCAAAACGCCCGACATCCCACCCCACGGCCGGACGCCCCGGTTGTGCGGGGGTCAGGCTCACGGGTGGGGTATCGACGAGCGAGGCACTCAATATGGGTTGTTTCTTGGCCATTATAAGACTTCAAAAGCTATACCGCGGTACTGGTTCTTCAAATTCGGCAACTGTTGGTTCAGTTCGTCGAGGTATTGTTTGATGCGGCCGCCGAAAAGGCCGCCCTGCGCCGAACGTGTCAACGGCGTGTTTTGCGACACCCCGTCAAGCGAAATACTCACTGACGACATGCCCACGCCGTATAGTACATCGCCCAGAACCGCCAGAACGTTCAACGACGCCAACTTAGATATAAAGTCCAGCAGGTCGGCGGGTATTTCGTCCCATCCGGTGACGTATTTCAGCCGCCAGTAGTTCGGGATGTACTTTTGACCAAACCACCCTAAGTTAGGAGCGATACCGTTGTAAACGTACGAATTCTGCGTCATGATGGCGCCCTTTCCGCTGCCTGAGTTGGGAATCAGCGAAATGTTACGATACACGGCTACCGAAGCAATCTTCTTGATAGATAACCACTCCGAGGGGTAGCGGGTCTGCATTACAGAATTGATGAAACCGCACAACGAATGAATACAGACCACAGGGTACATCGCACGAACGAAACCCCAGTTGTTCCACTCTTCGCGAATGTAGTCGCGGCTCTCCTCGATGACCTGCTTCTTGAGTTTGATAGAAAGGAGGTGTTCAACGCGGGCCTGGGCTACCTTGATTTGGGTCTTGATGGAAGACTCCGAAACCCGCTGGCCGTCGGGCGAACACATCGGAATGCCGAAAAGGTAGTTTTCGGTCAACTCCGAAGGACTTATCACGAGGCCCTCGTTCTTGTTGTAGAGGATGTCTAATTGAAGAGTCATTTTGGTCTGTTTTGCGAGTCGTAACGGTAAGACGAGGAAACTACTCCTCGACGGCGACAGCGGCCTTGTATTTCTTTACCAGATAGGCTGCCATCAATTTGGAGTTCTTCTTGAATTTCTTGTACTCGTCCTCGGGGTATTCAGCCTCGGCGGCGGTTTCGAGCATCTCTTCGAGCGACATGGCGCGAATCTGGTCGATGATTGCCTTGTCCTGGTCCTCGGCGGTTTCAGCGGCCGGAGCGGCGTTTTCCTTCACGCCCTCACCAACGGGCAGCCACTCGGGGAGCGTCAGCAGATGACGAGCACAGACTTCGGATACGTTGATTTCGCCGTTGCGGTCGATTTGAATAGTACCGTCAACAGGAACGGTAAGGCGCGAACCATACAGGGACGCATTACTGGTTTTCAGTTTCATGGTTTACGATTTAATGAAAAACAGGAGCGGGGCTACCCCCACCCCTGTTTCTCGGTTGAACGATTGTTGCGTTAGTTGGAAGCGCGGCCGATGTTGATGAGGCGAACCATCTTCTTCGGAGCGTACAGGAACGGCGTACCGTACAGCAGCACCATGAAGCGGTACGCGGGCGACAGAATCGCCAGGTCCATCTTCATCAGCGGGGCCAGCTGAGCGAACTCGATGACCTCGTTGTCGAACTGTACCAGGAACGCCTGGTCGCAGTCGGGCAGGAAATAGTTGTTGTCACGGCACAGGTCGCCGGCAGCGCCTGCATAGCCAAGTTTCAGCTCAGCCACCGAGATGTCGAAAATCGGGTAGAACTTGCTGTCCTTGGTACCGCCTTTCTTCGTGCGGTAAATGCGATAGCCCGTAGCCGGGTGAGCGTTGTCGGTAATCGAGAACTTGAGGTCAACAGCCGAGCCTGCCGTTACGGCAACCGGGGTCTCGTTGACTACCAGCGACGACTCGCCGTGGCGGTTGATAGCCGCGATAGCGTAAACGTAGTTGCCGGCATCCTCCGAGTTGAATTTCGAGGTCGTCGTGTCAGCCACAACCGTAGCCGCAGCAGCAGGGTCCCATACGGGAGCGGCGGGCGACTTGGGATGCGTGGACTGAGCGCCAGCCATCTTGAACGGTGCCTTCTTGAAGAAGACGTCGTAGTTGAGGCCGATGCGGCCGAACTGCGAGTCGAACGCCTGAACGCGCTGACCCATGATACCGGCGCTGGTCTGGGCGGTGTTAGGCTGGATGAACTTGTTGCCGTAGAACGTCTTGACGAAGTCCGACAGCACGGCAGGGGGAGCGTACAGCTCCGTGCCGAGGCCGTAGTTCTCGACGATCGAGTTGGCGGCGGTCTCGATGGGGTCCTCGTTCAGGGCGCGGCCGCGCAGGTCGATAACGTTTTCGGAGTTGAGGTAGGCGTCGAGGCCACTCCATGCGTCCGACTGCAGCTGCTGAGCCAGCAGACCGTTGAACTCCTGCGGGATGATGTCCGAGTTGCCGAAATACAGCGACTTGTTCAGCTTGCGGAGAATCCACAGCGTACCGTCCTTGATGGTGCGCTCCATGATGTTGCCCACCATCGTGTTGACGAGGGTCATCTGGTGCGTCACGGACTTGGTTACGCCGAGGTATTTCACCAGCTGAGCCCGACGGATGTAGATCGAGTCCTCCTCGTCGGGGAGTTCGCCCTCGTTGGTGAAGCCACCGCGGTCAGCACCATACGATGCCAGCTGGTTGTACTCCTCAACGGTGTTGTAGGCGGCCTTTTTCGGCAGGTTCTTCCAGAGAACGATGTCGCTCTCGCGGAACGTCAGGTGTTTCAGAGTACGCTCCAGCGACTCCACCTTCAGCGGAGCACCCGAGGCATCGGTAAGGTTCGTCGTCTGACGACCCGTGATCTCGGTTGCTTCGAGGGCTTTGTTCAGCATAGCGACCTCTTCCTGGCTGGACGAGCCGTACTGAGCACCACGCGCTTGGATGCCATAGTCGGCGAGATTGATAGAAAGTCTGTCCATGGTTTGGAATTGATTATGTTATGGAAAATTGTTTGGGTGTTTACTCTACTACCTCGTACCCGGTCTCGGCCTTGAGGCGAGCGATGATGTTCTTGGGGAGACCGTCAGCGGGACGTGCCTCAAACGCCAAAAGCGCATCGCCGTACTCCTTGTCGTAGCCCTTAGCGAACGACGCCTGGTCGAGCAACGAAGCAACGGCACGGGGGTTCTCACGGAACGAGATACGGGTGGTATCGCCACCGCCCTTTTCGATGTCACCGTTGCCGGCGCCCTTAGCAAACGCACGGTCGATAACCGTAGCCGAGCGCAGCGACTTCGGACGCGGCACCTCGCTGCCGTAGCGTTCCAGTTTGGTGGCGAAGCCCTCGATGACATCGGTCTGGCCTTTGATGACGTCTTCGAGTTCAGCGATGCGTTTAGCGTCCTCAGCGCGTTTCTGACGAAGATCGTTCACCAAGACGGCCGTGGCTTTGATGTACGACTTGAAGTCGTTACCAACGTCCTGAATGGCTTTCAGGAGGTCGACATCGTCGCCTTTCTTCATCTTGCCACCCTTTTTCATCTTGGCGCCGTTCTTGTCGCACTGCTCGAAGCCCTCGTCATCGTCCTCGGTCTCCTCTTCAGATTCCTCCTTCTTGCCAGCCTTAGCGTTACGCATGTTGGCGGCATTGTGACGCGGTTCGTCGTCATGGGTTTCGTCTTCCTTACCCATCTGGCCGTCGGCGTCGTCACCTTTCTGCACGTCTTCAGCACCGGAAGCCTTACCCTCGGGCGTGAGCCCCAGAGCATCGTATGCCTTCTCGATGTCCTCGGAAGTGATGGATTTGCGTTTGTTCATAACCGATATATTTTTGATTAGTGTATACACTTCGTGCGCATTCGGTATTGTAATATTTGGAATATCGCGGAAGATAGCTTCCATGACGGAAGATTTGGAAAACGTTTTCTTCGGCTGGCCATCGACTGACTCCGGAACCAACGCCGCACCAGACTCTGTAGTCAGAGCCTTTTTCTCGGTTTTACCACCGCGCTCTTCGGTGTTATCGTCCTCTTCCTCCAATTCAACCTCAATACCGTCAGCGTCCACCTGACCTTTGATGATGTTAACGAACGTATGCGGGTTTTTGGGCATGTGTGTTACGGCGACACCCGTAATAACAGCCTTGACGATTTTGTTATAAAGAGGCGATTTCTTGTCGTTAGAACCGCGCTTCAGAACCTTTCCCTCGATGGAATACCCCAGGCGGCGCGTCTTACTGTCCTCTTCGAGGGTTTTGGCCAATTCATAGACCTCGTTGGCCATAGGGGACGAAGCGTAAAGGTCGCTTTCTATCCAAAGACCCTCGGGTCGCAGTTCTACTTTCGACGGTTCGCCAATGATAGCGGCTGGAGAGTTCTTGGCCTGGTGGTGCCAGTTGACCATTCCGGAGTTCTTCAGCGGCTCGACGTCAAACCCCGAGGGGTCCAAATACTCTCCGTCGGCGTCCTTATCCATAGTAGAGGCAATACCGCCGATACGCATAACGGGTTCTCCCGCTTCGTCGGTGGCCTTCTCAATGCGCCCGATGGGGCACCAGAAATTGAATTTATCGTCCTTAAACATGTTCTACGACTATTGTTACCACCGTTATACTTGTAATGTTGAATCGTGTTGGTGCGACGGCAAAAGCCGTCACCACCCAGTGGACGGCCCTTGAGGGTGGTTCTGTTACAAGCTGTTTCATATGGTGCTAATACTTACGGCCCTGCATATCTAATAACAGGAGTGTATAACATTTCCGGAATTTAACAATAATCCCCCTCAATTACGAGGGGGATTATGTTATAACTTGGCGTATATATTTTTGATACGTATAATTCCGCCTGATACACCGGAGGCCAAATTATACGCTGTTGTTACAATGACAAAACTTGTCTGGCTATTTATCGTTGCAACATTCAGTTTTACTTGACCTTGGTTTGTGCCGCCTAAAGCGCGAGAATTTATATCACACATCGTACTACCAGAAGCTAAACGGAAGAACATTAAAGCAGAAGATGTTTTTACCGTGCCTCCAATAACTGATGTCTGTACATCAGCTTCTATGAAACAAGTAGTATTGGCTGGTACTGATTGGGTTAATGACACCACAGTAGTAGAGCCATTAACAAGAGAGCAATCTATATAACCACCATTAACTTTAGTATATCCTGGAATTGGAGCTGTGTACATACCTAAAGGGAAAGTGCTACTGTCTACAACATCACCGCTATTGTTTATTACCATCTGGGCTCTGTATAAAGGAACTACCCCACCACCCGGATAGACTAATAGATCTACACCAATGTAGTAATAATCTCCGCCGTCATATACACATTGTGCATATCCACAAACTGTTGATTCCTCTACTGTAATGTGCGATGCAGTAATAGATATATAATCATATATATCAGAACCTGGATCAATGTAAATAGGCAACATTTTGCCGTACTCAAATTTGGGGAATGCTGCTGCTACAACCGTTGCCACGCTTTCAGCATCCGCAACAACGATTGGTTCTGCTGTCCCTCCACCCCCAAGGGCCGTCCACTGGGTGGTGCTCCCGATGCAGGCTCCCAAATACGCCTTAGTCGATCCTGACTTGAAAGCGAAGATTTGGAAATAATCGCCCTCGTTGCTACCCATGGAGATGAAACCATTGAATACTCCAGACTCCGGAAATTGGTTCGCCTCAGAGGCCGTGACACTACTTGTATAAAACGGAATAAAATCACCTGCTTTGTAAGTGTAAAGTAGTGAAGATAACGCGCTCTCAGTAAAGGCAGTAACCTGTACGGCTTGTCCTAAGCGAGTAACTGGAGTATCATTCCAAGCTACAACGTCATCTTCCAGATTTGCACGCCCCGTGTAGAACATACCCCTTGCTGTATCTACCATCATATAATACAGCAATCTTTGGTCTCCGGTTATGAAGATAGGACTTGCAATGGCTACACCTACAAAGGATGTAGCACCATTGTTGGTATTAGGGATGTTGCTGGCATCATTGGCATAGAATAAGAAACTCTCCCCATCCTTAGTTATATTAAGTCCAGGAATTGCAAAGTCAGTAATTTCAACTGTTTTAACACTTGCATCAGGTAACTGTTGCCATGCGGTAGCATACGCCCCGGCTGATTTATATGTATATATCGTCGGTATACCATTAACTTTATTGCCCGTTGTCATGCCAACATACGAAGCTATCAGACTATTGTGTTTAATGGCATAACCAAACAACGCAACACCGGGGCCATTAGTTGCATTTTGTGCACTTGTAAATGTGACAATTTCGCCGACCTTAATATCGTTTGGGAAACTAACACTTCCTCCGTCACTGAGTGTCCATGTGTTAGTTTGAAAATTAGTGACGACAACTTGTTTAACCCCCTTAGCAGGAGCCAAATCAGCAATCTGCTGGGACGTCACCTTTTCGGTGGCAGATACCTGAAACTCCTCGTTTCCGGTAAGGGTCGAACGCTTCGTCAGGTTCGACATGTCAATAAAAGTAGGCATATTGTTATGATTTATAAGTTTTACAAAGCTATAATTGTCACGCCATAATTTCAACGTGGAGTGCAGGCTCGTTGGCGTCGATCGACACCTTGGGGCTTTCGTACTTTACATCAGCCAACGGCGTGATGATCTTCCGACACTTGTCCTCTTTGGCCAGCGCGTTGGTGAAGTCGCGCGGGTTCTTCATACGAGTGATCGACAAGTCGATGATGTTGCACTGACGGTACAACTCCTCCGTGGTACAGTGGAGCGAAACACGTTGCCCCATTGAGGCTTGACGTTCGATTTCAGCCACCATCAGTTTCTCAACCTCGGAACGGGCCATTTTCTTGCAGTTGTCGTCGAATACCTTGGTGACGGCCGCACCCGGGGCGCGGTAACGAATACGCTTGCCGGCGTAAAGGTTATCGGCCATGGCCTTGGCCTGTGTTTCGGGGGTGCGCAGCGTGGAGGTAATGACGATATCAGGGTTGTTGGTATTATCGGCGACGCGGCTGATAAGGTCTTTCACCGTGTCGTTAATCGCAAACGCCGACTTGTTAGCGTATGTAATATTTGCCATACGGAATTGTGATTTTGAGTGCTTCTACACTGATTGAGTTCGTATTCATCCAATCCAGCAAGTAGTCCGACTTATCGGCATTGCTTAATTTTACAAAGTCCGCAGGCGTCACGGCGCGTTTCGCCAGGTACTCCTTGAATCCTTGTTCCATGAGGGCAATACGCTGCCCCTCCGTGGCTACCTTCTGGAACAACGGCGACAACTCATCGAGAGTGAGAGTTTCCTGAATAGCCTTACGAAATTCCCGTGCGTCAATGTCATTCAACATCGGGAATTCGCCGCGGAACGGTATAAGTTCCGACGGGCGTTTACGATCGATGTATCGCGACGCTGCGCCTCCTACAACGGAGGTCGTCAGATTGCGCGGTACACCATATTTGCCTTTGCTTTTCATGGCTTATTTCCTTGTAATTATTTTCGAACGGTTGAACACGATCATGAACGAGTTTCCGCAGTGATTACCGTTAGGCTGGATCATAGCGTCATAACCCTTCAACGCAGCGTATACACCCAATACCTCGTCACACGATCGTGCGGCTTGATATATTCCGGCATAAATATCCTTGTCGGGATTTCCGACGCTGTTGGTAGCCAATTTACGGGCTGCGTCACGCTTTTCTTGATAGACGCGGAAGGCGTCAGCGCGTTCCTTTTGAAGACGGTTTACCTCGTCGTCGAGATTATTGACAGCCTCCTTGACGGCTTCTTCGATACGTCCGTAGTGCTCGCGCATGATCCATTCCTTAAACTGGCGGACGGGATAGTTGTACGGACGTGAAAAGCCGCTTTTGCGCTTAATAGCGTTATTCTCGTACCGGTAACGCGAGAACAGAAAACGCTCCGTGGTATTCGGCATTTTGATGACCAAATCACCACTGCCGTTATTCTTCTCGGTAATGGTACCGCCATTGGCCGTTACCCAGCCGCGGAGGTGGTTGTTCACGAAATCGTCAAATTTCATATAGTCCGGGTTGCCGTCATCGTCGATAGCACCCCAGTCGATGATCTGATCAATCTGCAGCGGGATGTCCTTGTAGGCAAAGTCGTCCCAATGCATGTTGGCCTTGACCTGCTTTTCGGTAGTGTCGGTTAGGGTGTTCAGTTCTTGAGACAACTTGTTGTAGTTATCCTCCGCGTCTTGCTGCTCCTTGAGAGCCTTCTTGGCTGCAGGAGAAGTGGTAAGCGACAGTTTCTGAATTTCATCACGAGCGTCTTGAACGGTAATCACCTTGGCGGAATTATCCAGTACGGCTTCGATGATAGCCCCGTTGTAACCAGCGTAACCACGGGCGTTCTTGTAAGACGATGTGTGCTTGTATCCCGACGGCGTTTTATTGGCGTTATCAGAATCGTTGACGTGGAAATAGATTCCTTCGCCGTAAACACCTTGCGTACCGTAGAAACACGCGTCGTTGTACTTGAAGTCGTCAGCGTAATATTCCGTATCGCTGCCGCGCGCATTAACGCCACGGAACAGATGGTATTTTGACTGCGCCACCTTGGCCCAGAAGGTATTATCATCTACAACGTCAGGACGCACATCGAAACCGCGGGCCTTGCAAATATTGGACAGCATCTCCCATCCTACCTGATTATTGGTATTGGTTAACTTGTCCGCAGCACTGATTCCGCTGACGCTACTGTAGATTTCCGCCAACTCATCATCGGTGAACTCGCGGTACATTTCCGCATCCGGTTTCAGAGTTCGCGGCGCAACCTTTCTTTGCTGGCGTTGCAACTCTACCTCGTACTGTCCTCTGATGCGATCAAGGTCTTTGAAACGAGCCTCGATGATAGCACGTATCTTCGGTTTAGAGGCCAATTTACCAGCGTCGAAAAACGCCAACAC